>FLOH01000222.1_pt1 | contig 151096 bp, 126 predicted proteins | sample 756751 | NCBI WGS metagenome assembly FLOH01 (sample SAMEA4026879, study PRJEB14308) | marine metagenome | biome: coastal water; material: water | depth 74 m | reverse complement strand
ATAATGATTTCAAATTGTTTATTTTCAATAATAAAAAGTGTAATTGAAGAATAATTTTCAAAAGTAATCGCAAAACGCTCAGGAAATTCAACAATTCCTTTAAATAAAAAATTGTTATTTAGAATTTGAGCCGAATCTATTTTATAAAAAGTATCTTCAATGATTTTATTTAAATAAACTTTTTCTGGGTAAAAATTTTCTAAACTACCTTTAATTTCAAATCCATTAAAAGTAGAAGCTTTAGAAATATTAGGCGGATTTATTTGTGAAACATTTTTTTTACACGAATAAAACATGATACAAAAAACACCAATTAAAAAAAAATGTTTCATTATAGGATGTACTAATTAGTAATTTAAATACTCCACTATTTCTAGTCCATAACCAGTCATTCCAATACGTTTAGTTACAGATTCTGCATTTGATAAAACCCTGATTTTACTAATTTTCAAATCATGTAAAATTTGGGCTCCAATACCAAAATCTTTATCATCAGGTTTTATTTGAGGAACTTTATGTTCAATATCTTTTTGTGCTTCTTTTAGTAGTGATAAGCGGTTTATTAGGTTAAAAGATTGGTTTTCTTGACTAACAAATACCGCAGCTCCTTTGCCTTCGTCATTTATCATTTTAAATACTCTAGAAAACGTATCGTCAGGATTACTCGTTAACAGCCTAATAATATCATTATTAATTAAAGTTGAATTTACACGAACTAATACCTCTTCATTTTCGTTCCAAGTACCTTTGGTTAAAGCCAAATGAACTTGGTTGTTGGTAGTTTGTTTGTATGCTCTTAATCTAAATTCACCAAAGCGAGTTTGGATATTGAAATCTTCAATTTTATAGATTAGTGAATCGTATTTCATACGATAAGCAACTAAATCTTCAATTGAAATAATTTTTAAATCAAATTTTTTGGCAACTTCCAGTAATTGTGGTAGGCGAGCCATGGTACCATCTTCATTTAAAATTTCAACTAAAATTCCTGCTGGTTGAAAACCTGCTAAACGAGCCAAATCTATAGATGCTTCTGTGTGCCCAGTTCTACGAAGTACACCACCTTCTTTAGCTCTAAGTGGAAAAATATGACCAGGTCTTCCATAATCTCCAGGCTTCGTATCTTTTAATGTTAATGCCTTAATAGTTTTTGACCTATCGTGTACAGAAATTCCTGTTGTACAACCATTTCCAATTAAATCTATTGAAACAGTGAAAGGTGTATTGTGCAAAACAGTATTGTTATTTACCATAAGTGGTAAGTCTAATTCTTCACAGCGTGCTTCAGTTAATGGAGCACAAATTAAGCCTCTTCCATGTTTAGCCATGAAATTAATCATTTCAGGAGTTACACATTCAGCGGCAGCAATAAAATCACCTTCATTTTCTCTATCTTCATCATCAACTACAATAATCATTTTGCCATTTTTGATAGCTGTAATGGCTTCTAATATTGTGTTTAATTTAATTTTATGAGCTGAGCTTTCCATTTATAAGTTGGTTGTTTTATTTCCTGTTTTATTGAATAATTTTTGTATGTTGTCAAGAACAGAATCAATATTAAATATTCCCATTCCTTGTGTAGCCCTTCGTGTTAATAAAATTCCAAAGGGTAATAAGATTAATGTTGAAAGCCAGCTTCCAAATAAAGCTGAAATAGCACTTTCTTCAGATAAGTTACCTCCTAATTTTGAAATAAAAAAGTAAATAACAAAAATTATAATTGCCATTATCATAGGTAAACCAAACCCACCTTTTCTAATAATTGAACCAAGTGGAGCACCAATAAAGAAAAGCACCAAACAAGCTAAAGAAAATGAAATTCTATAGTAAATTTCATGGTCATAAAGGTTTAGTAATTTTCTTTTGTCTTTAAAACTTATTTTTTGATTTTTATTATGGTCTATAGTTCGTTTCAATAATTGAATTGATTCATTTAGAACAATACTTTTGTTATAGGTTGTGAAATTATTAAGTATTACTGAATCTAATTTAGTATCAATAAGTGAATCTGGGTATTTATATAATTTTTTTGCTTCTAAAATGTTGAAAAAATAGTCAGCTTGGTTCTTCGTATACTCATCGTACTTTATTTTATTTACTTTTGAAATAGAATCTAACTGAACAATACTTAGCATACCATGGTGTTCTTTAATTTTCTCATCATCCAACTTGTCATCATCATTAAATGAAGAAATGTCAATATTTATGGTATATGTCTTGAATGTAGCTTTGGAAGCAGGCATTTTTGCTCTATCTTTAGGCTGCATGGATCTATTAATATGCTCTTCATAATAATTACCATTTTCTAAAGTTAAAGTCATGTATTTACTACCTTCTTCTGTTGAAATGATTCCTTTTTGAGCAGTGATAACTTTTATTTTTCCTTTAGATTGGCTTAAATCTGCTATTTGAACATTTTTTAGTAAATTATCTTCTTCACCATATTTTTCTTCAAATTTTATGCTATACCCAGGAATATCAGTATTAAAAGCACCTGGTACCAAAGCTAAAGCAGGTTTTTTCTTTTTCATATTCAAATACAAATTTTTCTGCTTCAAAGTAGCCCAAGGATAAATGTTGTTTAAGAATACAAAGTTAAGTGCGCTTATAAATAGAATTAAAAATATTAATGGTCTTATCACTCTTTTTAATGAAATACCGGCACTTTTAATTGCTGCCATTTCATAATTTTCAGATAAGTTTCCCAATGCCATTATTGAGGATAATAAACTACCAATTGGCAAAGCTGTTGGGGTTAGCATAAGAGCTAAATACACTAAAAATTTTAAAATAAAAAAAATATCGATACCTTTTCCAGCAATTTCGTCAAATGCAAGCCACAAAGATTGCATGACCAACACAAAAAGAACCACAAAAAATGTGGCTAAAAAAGGTTCTAGAAAACTTTTTAAAATGTATTTATCGAATACTTTCAACGCTTTTATTTTGGTTCAGAGATTGTATATTTTTTTTGATCTCTGTATTTTACTTTGTCAAAGATAAAAAGCTTTTCTGATAAAGGCTGATTTGTTTTGAAAGTTCTTACTTCAAGTGTTGTTTTTGTACCATTTTCCCCTGTTTCAATCACATCGTAAATATGTTTGGTCTTTATGTCTACACCAACAAGTATACTATTAATCTCAGAATTACTATCAATAGGTCTAAGTTTAACATATTGTATTTTAATTCCTTTAATAGTCTTTAATTCATCCATTTTATAAGTGTAGCCATTTTTATAGAATGAAAACATTTTTGAAGGTGTTAGGGCTTCTTCACTGTCTTTTGTTTTGTTTTGTATGATTACTTCTTCATCTTCATGAATAATAAGATAGATTTTTTTACCATCAAAAATTTGCTCAGTACCCATATAATTTAAGTGATACAAATCTTTTTTTAAAGTAACACTTCCTTTCGTTTCTTGATGAATATCAGCATCTGAATTGTCCAATCTATGATCAAATTCAATATAAATATTTTCATAAGTTTCTACTTTTTGAGCAACTTCATCTAATAATTTTTTTGCTTCATTAGAATTTTGGCTAAAAGTTGAAAAACTTAAAAATGTAATTGTTATTAATAATGCTATTTTCTTCATTTTATAATTTATTATTCTTTTAATTATTTTGGTTCATTATCTAATAATTGATTTAAAGTCATTTCATCTGAAATTAAAACTTGTCTAGCTTTGCTTCCTTCAAACTGCCCAACTATTCCAGCAGCTTCTAATTGGTCAATTAATCTACCAGCACGGTTGTAGCCTAACTTTAATTTTCGTTGCAACAAAGAGGCGGAACCTTGTTGCGCATGAACAATTACTAAAGCAGCATCTCTAAATAATAAATCCCGCTCGCTAATATTAATATCAAGACTTGTGCCAATTTCATCGCCACTATATTCAGGTAATAAATAGGCGTCAGGATAAGCGCGTTGTGAACCAATAAAATCAGTTATTTTTTCCACTTCTGGCGTATCAACAAATGCACATTGTAAACGAATTAAATCATTTCCATTAGAAAAAAGCATATCTCCTCTACCAATTAATTGATCAGCACCAGAACTATCAAGAATTGTTCTAGAATCTATTTTTGAAGTTACTCTAAATGCAGCTCTTGCAGGAAAATTGGCTTTAATAATACCTGTAATTACATTAACAGATGGACGTTGAGTAGCTACAATTAAATGAATCCCAATAGCACGTGCTAACTGTGCTAAACGAGCAATTGGCGTCTCAATTTCTTTACCAGCGGTCATAATTAAATCAGCAAATTCATCAATAACTAGAACTATATAGGGTAGAAATTTATGTCCGTCATTTGGATTTAATTTGCGCGATTTAAATTTAACATTGTATTCTTTTATATTACGAACCATTGCTAATTTTAATAAATCGTAACGTGCGTCCATTTCAATACATAATGAATTTAAAGTATTTATAACTTTAGTAGTATCGGTTATTATTGCATCATCTAAATCAGGTAATTTAGCTAGGTAATGACGTTCAATTTTATTAAATAATGTTAGCTCAACTTTTTTAGGATCCACCAGAACAAACTTAACTTCGGCTGGGTGTTTTTTATACAATAATGAAGTTAGCACAGCATTTAAACCAACTGATTTTCCTTGACCTGTTGCACCTGCCATTAATAAATGTGGCATTTTAGCAAGGTCAACCACAAAAGTTTCATTTGAAATAGTTTTTCCTAAAGCTATTGGCAATTCCATTTCGGAATTTTGAAATTTAGTAGAAGAAATTACCGATTTCATAGAAACCATGGTTGGTTTTTTGTTTGGAACTTCAATACCAATAGTACCTTTTCCAGGGATTGGGGCAATAATTCGAATTCCCATTGCAGAAAGTGATAATGCAATATCGTCTTCTAAATTTTTGATTTTTGAAATACGTATACCCGCAACTGGAACTATTTCATACAAGGTTACTGTTGGACCAACAGTTGCTTTAATGCGTTCAATACCAATATTATAATTGTTTAAGGTTTCTACAATTTTATTTTTATGACCTTCTAACTCTTCTTGATCAACAGAAATACTTTCATTATAATCTCTTAATAAATTTAAGGTTGGAAATTTATAATTACTTAATTCTAACGTTGGATCAAATTCACCAAAATCTTTGACAAGCTTATCAGATAAATTTTCATCTACATGGTTTTCTTCAACAATTTGATCAACGGCAATTTTAACTTCGTCAGGTTCAGGATTATGTTTAAGTGTTATATCTAATTCTTTTGAAGAATTATCATGAATTGTAAAATTAGATTCATTTGGTTTTTCTTTTGTTGCAGATGGCTTATCTTCTGTTAATTCACTTAAAGGATATTCATTTTCATTTGAAATATCTTCAATAATTGTCTCGTTGTTATTATTTTTAGCTGTAAAAAAACTAGTTTTAATAACTTCAGGAGTCAATTTAAAACGAATTACTAAATAAGAAACAATTAAAAAGAATAGCACTAAAATTAATCCAGTTTTACCTAAAAATTGTTGTAAATAAATATTCATTTCAAATCCAATAATACCAGCAAGCAAAGAATTTCTATTTGCTAAAAATCCAAATGAAATTGAAATCCAAAGAATTCCTAAAATTCCCCATCCCCAAGATTTTAACACTCTTTTTATACTTCCTTTTAAAAAGATAAAGAAGCCTGAAAAGAATAGGAGTACAGGTAAAAATATTGAAGCAACTCCAAAATTTTTATAAATGAAAAAATGACTGATACTTGCACCCATTTTTCCCAATAGATTTTTTACCGTCGTATTTTTATCTGTAAAATTAGAAAGTTGACTTTGATCTTCTTGCCAATTAAAGAGGTATGATATGAAGGAAATGATTAGAAATATTGAAAATAACATAACAAACAAACCAAGTATAGTTTGAGTTTGTCTGCTCCCAAAAAATGATTTAGTTTTTTGGAAACGAGGTTTTTTTTCAGTTTTTACTGTTGTTTTTGTTTTTTTGGCCATTTAATTTAGTATCACACAAAAATATGAAATTAATATGATTGTGGTTAAATTCCTAAATAAATTTAGGTAAGTAAATTATTAAACCAATTATTACAGCAAATATTGCAGCAAAAAATGCTGCTCCAGCTGAAATATCTTTAACTCTACCTATTTGTTTATGAAATTCAGGATGAATAAAGTCGGCAAGTTTTTCAATAGCAGTATTTAAAGATTCTGCTACCAAAACAAGTCCAATTGAAAATAATTGAAACATCCATTCGGTAGCAGAAAGTTGCATTATAAAGCCAAATATTGTCATAAGAATGCCAATAATAACTTGGGCAATAATACTATTTTCAGAAGTAATTAAAATCCAGAAACCCTTGGCTGCATATTTTACAGATTGAATTCTGTTTAAAAAAAAATTACGTTCTGTATTCATATTTATAGTGCTTTTAAAGCAGCTTCGTAATTAGGTTCATCAACAATTTCAGGAACTTGTTCTGTGTAAGTTATAACTCCTTCTTCATTAATAATAACAATTGCTCTAGAATGTAAGTTTGCTAATGGTCCATCTTCAATAGTTGCTCCGTAGGCTTTACCAAATTTTCCTTTAGCAAAATCAGATAATGTAATTACATTATCTAATCCTTCAGCACCACAAAAACGTGCTTGTGCAAATGGTAAATCTCTTGAAATACATAATACTTTAGTGTTCTCAAGTTCACTAGCTTCTTTGTTAAATCTTCTTACTGAAGCAGCACAAGTACCAGTGTCTAAACTTGGAAAAATATTTAGAATTAATTTTGAACCTTTAAAATCTTTTAATCTTGCTTTTGATAAATCAGATTTTATTAAAGAGAATTTTGGAGCTTTTTTACCTACTTTAGGTAAATTTCCTATTGTTTTAATTGGATTTCCTTTTAATGTTATTTTAGCCATAATAAATTTTTTAAATTATAAGTTTCAAAGTTAGTTTAAAAACTAAAAACTCCCGAGTTAATTCGAGAGTTTTTAAAAATATATTTGATTTTAGTTAGTGATTCGATAAATAATCAGCAACACCTTCATGCGTTGCTTTTAATCCTTCTTTTTCTGAAGTCCAGTTTGCTGGGCAAGCTTCACCGTGTTCTTCGTTAAATTGTAATGCATCAACCATTCTTAAAGCCTCATCAACATTTCTTCCTAATGGTAAATCATTTACTACTTGGTGACGTACAATTCCTTCTTTATCAATTAAAAATAAACCACGGTATGCAATTAGTTCACCACTAGCTTGTAATTGGTCTTCATCATCATAAAAATAATCACCCGCTAGAACATCATAATTTTTAGAAATTGTTTTGTTCGTGTCAGCAACTAATGGATAAGTAACTCCTTGAATTCCACCTGTGTTTTTTGGCATTTGTAACCATCCCCAGTGAGATTGTTCAGTATCAGTTGATACAGCAACCAATTGAACATTACGTTCTTGAAATTCTGCTAATTTTTCTTGAAAAGCAAAAAGTTCAGTAGGACATACAAAAGTAAAATCTTTTGGGTAGAAGAATAATATAACATATTTCTTCCCTTCAAATTGTTCTAATGAATAATTTTCAACAAACTCCATTCCGTTTACTACCGCTTGAGCGTTAAATTTTGGTGCTTTTTTTCCAACTAATACAGCCATTCTTATATTTTTTTATTTGTGAATATAAATTTTTTGTTTAACAAATGTACATATTTAAAGGGGCTTTTAAAATATTGTCAATTTTAATATTTTATTCCGAAATAGATTTTATTTATGGTATCACATTTCTAATTTAGTAATATGCATAAATCTTGTATCTTCGCAACTTATAAATTGATTACAATTGACGCTTAAAAATTATACTTCAGAGTTTAAAAATAATTTAAAATTGGCTACTCCAATTATGATGGGGTCTTTAGGTCACTTATTAGTTGGCTTAATTGATGACATTATGGTGGGTAGATTAGGGCCAGTTGAATTAGCAGCAACTTCATTGGGTAATAGTCTAATTTTTATTGCGCTTTCAATAGGTATAGGGTTTTCATTCGCTATTACACCTTTAATTGCTGAATCTGATGGAGAGGGCGATAAAGAAAAAGGTAGAAGTATTTTTCAACATGGTTTAGTATTAATGATTATTTTGGGAGTTGCTGTATTTATAATGTTACTACTTATAAAACCTATTTTGTATCATTTAGATCAACCTGAAGAAGTGGTTATTTTGGCAATTCCTTATTATGAAATTGTTGCGATTTCTATGATTCCATTGATGATTTTTCAAGGTTTGAAGCAATTCACAGATGGCTTATCAGAAACAAAATATGCAATGTATGCAACAATTTTAACGAATGTTGTAAACGTGCTATTGAATTTCGCATTAATTTATGGTCTTTGGATATTTCCTCGTTTAGAAATAGTTGGAGCAGCATTAGGAACATTGATATCTAGAATTGTAATGGTAGTTTTCCTTTTTGTAGTTTTAATGAAAAAAGAAAAATTTGCAATCTATATGAAAAGGTTACAAATTCATGAGTTTAAGAAGAAAGTATTTGTAAAAATTATGAATTTAGGTTTTCCTACAGCATTACAAATGCTTTTTGAAGTAGGTTTATTCACAGCATCAGTTTTGTTAGCAGGTACATTAGGAGCACTACCACAAGCTGCAAATCAAATAGCATTAAAATTATCTTCAACTACTTTTATGATGGCAGTTGGAATTGGAGTTGCTGCAACTGTTAGAGTTGGAAATCAAAAAGGACTGAGAAATTTTGTTGAATTAAGACGTATTGCTTTTTCAAACTTTCTATTAGTATTAATTATAATGGTTGCATTTACAACTGGGTTTATAGTGTTTAAAGATGTTTTACCTTGGGTGTTTACTGATAATTTAGAAGTAATTACAATGGCTTCTAGTTTATTAATTGTTGCAGGAATATTTCAACTATCTGACGGTTTACAAGCTGTTATTTTAGGAGGTTTACGTGGATTACAAGATGTAAAGTGGCCTTCAATATTATCATTTATTGCGTATTGGATTATTGGATTTCCAATATGTTTTTATTTGGGAAAAGAAGATGTTCTTGGTACTTTAGGAATTTGGATTGGTTTGCTTACTGCATTAACTAGTTCAGCTATATTGCTGTTTTTAAGATTTAATTACTTAACTAATAAATTAATAAGAGAAAATAATGGAATTACCTAAATTTTTATTGGGAGATAATACGGATTTTGCAGATGCTATTTTTGTGATACATACTGAATTTCCAAGATTTGTGATCAATTTAGTTGATGATGAAATTGAATGGTTTGAAGATTTTGATGGCGAAGATCAAGAAGAATTAGAAACTCAAGTAGCGGTGCTTATTGAAGAAGCTACAGCTTTTTATGATAGAGAAATGGAACGTTATAAAGAAGAATAGAATTTATTTTTCTTTTCCATTTAATAAATTAAAAGCTTGTCCAACCCAATCATCTCGTTCAATTCTACCTGGGAAAAATTTTATTAAATCAGTAATTTTGGTGATATCTTTATCGTTAAAATTACTAATTTGTTTAAATGTAAATATTCCAATAGTGTTTAATTTTTCTTCAATTGAGGTGCCAATTCCTTTTATTTGTTGCAAATCATCTTTATTTTGAAAGGTAGCTGTGCCAATTCTATTGAAATTTAATCCGTTTTGATTTTTAATAGGAACGGTTCTAATCAATTCTACACCACCACGTTCAAAAGTTTGTGTTGCTCTAATTTTAGAAATATCATCTACAATATTTAAATCTTCATGGTTTTCAAGGGGAGTATGAATAGTGCTCTTTTTTTCTTTAGTTTTAATGAATCTTCCGAAAAATATACCTATCAAAAAAGCGCCTAACATCCAACAAAAAATTTCTATTAAATGTGATGTATTAGGATTTGAAAATATTGATAAAAACATATATGTAAATTAGTTAATGGTGATTTCTATTCTTCGGTTTTTAGCTCTTCCTTTTTCTGTTAATTTTTCAGCAATTGGTTCAGATTCTCCCTTAGATAAAGTTTCCAAATTTGAAGCAATTATACCTTTTTTAATAAAATAGTCTTTTACTTTATTAGCTCTTGTTAATCCAATAATCAAATTATTATCAAAATAACCTAAATTATCAGTATGCCCAGTAATTAGTACTTTTTTGTTGGTGTGTATTTTAAAATATTGTTTAAGTAATAAACTATAATCTTTTAATTCTTTATTAGTGATTAAGCTATCATTTTTAAACTCAATATAAAGTGTTCTATTTGCAATCGTTAATTCTAAACTATCTAAACTATGTTGTTGTAGGGTGTTGAATTTCATTTCAATCCCATCTGTATAAACTCCTTCCTTGTTATATGAAAAATTAGAAATTTTACTAGAAGTTTTAATTTTATGAGCTTCAATATGTTCTTTTATCAATTCTTTTTTTACAAATTCAGCACGTTGAAAACCAATATTAGTTTTAAGTTCAGGGATAATTTCAGTTTCTAAATATTTTCCTGTGAGAATAAGTTCTTTTGAGTAATCGTTGACTAAAATATATTGAATACTGTCAATTAAATAGGGTATTTTTAAAATGCTTGAAACATTGTTATTTTTATTATTTATTGTAAAACCTTCTGAAAAATTATGAATAATTGAATTATTTGAATCAATTAATGAAAAAAGTTTGTTTTTATGAAGGATAGGTGATTCTGAAGTATTTGAATTGCAGGTGTTTAAAATTTTATTGCTAATATAAAAATGTGAAGTTAGGGCAATAAGTACCCAAATAAAAAAAATAGTAAAAGCTTTAAAATAGTTTAGCATGTTATATTTTTTAGCACGCTAAATTTAATGAATTATTTATAGTATTTAGGGTAAAATGGTATGAAAATGATTAATAATGTTCTAAATAGCAATAAAATTACTTATTTTTTGCAGATTCTACTAATTCTAATTTATTTAGCGTAGTTTTTGTAGTAAAAAAGCCATAATTTATGAAAGCATTATTTTTTTCAATTTTATCAATAGTTCCACAAGAGTTACTCCCTATGATTCGGATTTTATCATTAATCTTAAAAATGTAATCAGCTTTTTGCTTCGCTTCTTTTTTTGCTTCAGTTTTTTTAATTTCTCTAACTTTAATAACTTCAACTAATACCTCAGTTTCAACAGTTTTAAGTTTCTCTTCAACTATTTTCTTTTCAACTATGGCCTGTTTTTTTTGAACTTTCGTTTTAACAACAGGTGGATTTCTTTTTAAATGCTTCGTTTTTTCAACGGTTACCCAATTATTAAAATCGGTAGTTAATTGTTTTTTATTATTATTTTGAAAGTATTTATGAAGCAATTCATTTATTTTTCTCCCGTAAGCAAGCATTTTTTGATTGCTATCATATAATTCCTGAAAACTTTCTAATTTTTCTTGAATTTTAACTTGTTTTTCGTTTAAACTATCAGATTGTTCAATAGCTTTCGATTTTTCCTTTTCTAGGGTTTCTGAATTTTTTTGTAATTTATTTCGTTCTTTTTGAAGGTTAGAAATAGTTTTATCTAACCGTACTTTTTCTCCATCAACTCGTTTTTTAGCTTTATTAATTAAACTAAAAGGAATTCCGTTTTTTTGTGCCACTTCAAAGGTAAAAGAGCTACCTGCTTGGCCAATAAACAGTTTGTATAAAGGTTCTAAAGTTTTTTCGTTAAACTGCATATTGGCATTTGAAACGTTCTCCAATTCACTTGCCAGCACTTTTAAATTTGCATAATGTGTAGTAATAATTCCAAAAGCTCCTTTTGAGTAAAATTCCTCTAAAAATATTTCGGCCAATGCGCCACCAAGTTCAGGATCACTTCCTGTTCCAAATTCATCAATTAAAAATAACGTACTATCGTTACAATTACGTAAAAAATTACGCATATTTTTCAAACGATAACTGTAGGTACTTAATTGATTTTCAATAGATTGATTATCTCCAATATCTGTTAATATTTTGTCGAAAAAACATGTTTCTGAATGTTCATGGACAGGAATTAATAAGCCACTTTGTAGCATAACTTGAAGTAAACCAATTGTTTTAAGTGAAATACTTTTTCCACCAGCATTCGGACCCGAAATAACAATAATTTGTTGCTGTTTGTTTAATTCAATAGTTTGAGGAACCGTTATTATTTTCTTTTCGTTATTATTAACTAAAAGAATAGGGTGGTAGGCATTTTTTAAATAAACTTTTTTCCCTGATGTAATTTTAGGTAACAAACCATTTATTTTATGGGCATATTTTGCTTTTGAAGCAATTACATCTAATTTTGTTAAGTAATTTTGATAGGAAATTAAATTTGGAACATATTCTCTTAAAGAATTTGTTAATTCTTTTAATATTTTAATAATTTCTTGATGTTCATCATATAGTAAATTTTGAAGTTCTCTACTAAACTGTAAGGTGGCTTCTGGAGCAATATAAACAATGCTTCCCGTTTTAGAACTTCCTACTAAACTCCCTTTAATTTTTCTTCTATGCATTGCAACTACAGCTAAAACACGCTGATTGTCAACCACAGATTCGCGTATTTCATCTAAATAACCAGCGCCGCTATATTGGCTTAAAGCTTTGGTGAAACTACTTCCAATTTTAGAACGAACCGTATGAATATCTCTTCTAATTTGTTTTAAAACTCCTGAAGCATTTTCATTAACTTCACCATAAGGAGTTATAATTTTTTCAATATTTTGTACAATTGGTTTTTGAAATTCAATTGTTAATGAAACATTAAAAAGAGTAGGGAAGTAATTATTATATTTTTTAAAAAATTGAAGCAATTCAAAAATGGTAGTTGTATTGTTTAATATTTTTAAAAAGGATGCAGGTTCTAAATAACTATTTTCAATATTTAGTAAATGAATTTCTCTTTGAATATCATCAAAATAATGATTCGGAATTTTATTGTCATTTATATAAGTTGACAAATATTCGTTTACCTGTAGTAATTCAGGCTGCAGTTTTTCTAAACTAATAAATGGTTTTATTTTTAACGTTTCATTTTTACCTAAATCAGAAATGCAAAATTCACTTACCAATCTTAATACGGTTGCTAATTCTAAATCAATTAATGTTTTTTCTGAAATATTGCTCATAAAAATTGCTACTTTTGAAAAGTTAGACAAAAGTATTAATTTAAGATGAATAGCAACAATGAAAGTGAAAATAGCTGAAAGCTGGGAAAATCTTTTAAAACCTGAGTTTGAAAAGGCTTATTTTAAGCAACTTACTAATTTGGTGTCAGATGAATATGTGAAGAATACTTGTTATCCGATGGAAGAACAAATTTTTGAAGCGTTTAACTTATGCCCTTTAAACGATTTAAAAGTGGTGATAATTGGACAAGATCCATATCATGGAGTAGGACAAGCTCACGGATTGTGTTTTTCGGTAAACGAAGGAATTGCGCATCCACCTTCATTAAAAAATATTTTCAAGGAAATTGAAACGGATTTAGGAATTCCATATCCTGAAAGTGGAAACTTAAAACGTTGGGCAAAACAAGGAGTTTTGTTATTAAATGCTACTTTAACAGTGAAGGCTCATGAAGCTGGCTCGCATCAAAAATTAGGTTGGGAACTTTTTACAGATGCAGTAATTTCATTAATCTCAGAACAAAAAGAAAATGTGATTTTTATGCTTTGGGGAGGTTTTGCTAAAAAGAAAGGCAAAAAAATTAACCACCATAAACATTGTGTTTTAGCTACTGGGCATCCATCACCTTTAAGTGCGAATAGAGGTTTTTGGTTTGGGAATAACCACTTTAGCAGTGCGAATAATTATTTAAAAAACAAAGGATTTACAGAAGTAAAATGGTGATAATTGTCATATAAGGATAGTGTAATATATGTTACTTTTACTTAAAAATTAAATTTAAAAAAATGAAGAATCAAATTAAACTTTTTGTAGTAATATTTAGTGTTTTAGTGTTGTTTAGTTGTAAAGATAAAGAAGGCTATTCAAAAATTGAAAACAAACAAGAGCCAGCAAAATCAACTATTCATAAAATAGTAATTAATGAAACATTAGATGGTGGTAATTATACCTATCTTAATGTTGATGAAAGTGGAAATAAGTATTGGATGGCAATACCAAATACTCAGGTAAAAGTAGGGGATACTTATTATTATGATGGAGGAATGTTAATGAAGGATTTTGAAAGTAAAGAATTAATGAAAACATTTGATTTTATAACTTTTGCTGAAGGAATAAGAACAAGTGAAGTAATTATTGTAGAAGAACAAGTAAATCCTCATACAAATTCTGACATTTCTGAAATGGAAGCCATTAAAATTGAAAAACCAGCAAATGGAGTTTCTTTAAATGAATTATTTTCGGATAAGGAATCATTTTCAACAAAATCTATTATAGTTAAAGGTAAAGTTGTGAAAGTTAATAATGGGATTATGGACAAAAATTGGGTTCATATTATTGATGGAACTCAGTTTGAAGGTGAAAAAGACTTAGGAATAACTACACAGGATACTGTGAAAATTGGTGATATTATTACTTTTAAAGGAATTATTACTTTAAATAAGGATTTTGGACACGGATATGTATATCCTATATTAATGGAAGAAGGTACTTTAGTAAAGTAGGATATTATAAAATTTTTAAATAAAAAAAGCGCTTTAAAAGCGCTTTTTTTATTAACTAACTCAAATTTTATAAAATGAAAACAAAGTTCTGCAAGTTCTATGCTTCTTAAGGTATATTACAATTCCTATGCCAAAACCAATGCAATTTTGTTAATATAAGGTTAAAGTAAGTTCTATAATTGCTAATTATACCAAATGGCGTTGTGCTTTATATGAAGAACGGACCAAAGCGCCACTTTCAACATATTTGAAGCCCATTTCCATTCCAATTTCTTTGTACTTGTCAAATTGTTCAGGTGTAATAAATTCAATTACAGGTAAGTGTTTTTTACTAGGTTGTAAATATTGTCCAATAGTTAAAATATCAACTTTAGCATTTGCTAAATCCTGCATGGTTTCAATAACTTCAGCTTCAGTTTCTCCTAAACCAAGCATAATACCCGATTTTGTTCTTCGTTGACCTTGATCTTTCATATATTTTAAAACTTCCAAACTTCTATCATATTTGGCTTGAATTCTAACTTCACGGGTTAAGCGTCTTACTGTTTCTAAATTGTGTGAAATTACTTCAGGAGCAACAGCTAAAATTCGATCAATATTAGTTTTATTTCCTTGAAAATCAGGAATTAAAGTTTCAAGAGTTGTAGTTGGGTTTGCTCTTCTAATGGCATTAATAGTTTCAGCCCAAATAATTGATCCACCATCTTTTATATCATCTCTATCTACAGATGTAATTACAGCGTGTTTAATTTTCATTAATTGAATTGAGCGTGCAACTTTTTCAGGTTCTTCCCAATCTATAGTTTCAGGTCTGCCAGTTTTTACACCACAAAATCCACAAGATCGTGTGCAAATATTTCCCAAAATCATAAATGTAGCAGTACCTTCTGTCCAGCATTCACCCATATTAGGGCAACTTCCACTTGTGCAAATTGTATTTAATTTATATTTTTCTACAATTCCTCTTAATTCAGTATATTTTTTACCAACGGGTAGCTTTACTCGCAACCATTTTGGTTTTTGTATTTTATTTGTGATTGTTTCTTCAGACATATTCATAAAAATTGAATGCAAAAGTACAAAGAATTTATAAACTAAAAAGAAACCAAATGCTAAAACCAATTAGGAATAGAATTCCAAGCCAACTAAGAATTTTTAGTTGTAGTGAAGGTCTCCATTCTTTAGGAGTGTGTTTACCTGAAATTAAAATGTAATTTACAATAGCGAAAAAAGGAGCAGTTAAAAAAGATAAAATTGTAGCAATTTTTATGAGAACACCCATTTCAGACATGAAGAAAATTAAGATTGAAATAGTTCCAACAGCAAGAAAACTAATCCAAAACCAATACATGTTTTTATAGGATTTATTGGTTAATAAATCAAAAGTTTTTGTCATAGCTCTTGGTGATGCGTCTAATGTTGTAATTGTTGTGCTAAACATTGTTGTAAAAGCTGCCGCTGCAATAAAAATATACATTTCAGAACCTAAATTTTTAGTGTATAAATTTATGAGTTGTTGAGAAAATTGTACTGCACTTCCGCTAAATGTTTCGCCTGAGTTAAACATAACAATTGCACCCAAAGAAACAAAGCAAACTCCTAAAATTAAAGTAGTTATAAAGCCAATATTGAAATCGAAAATGGCTTGTTTTGTGTTGAATTCGTTTGATTTATCTTTTTGTTTTTCAATTGCCCAAAGAGATTGCCAAATAGAAACATCCAATGGAGCTGGCATCCAGCCTAAAAAAGCAATTAAAAAGCCAACCTCAATGCTTCCTTTTGGTAAAATTTGAGTAAAAGTATAAGAATTCTCAGTATTAAAAGAAGCTATTAGAACAGCTATAATTGTACTTAAGGTTAATGTTACAATAATAATTTTCATTAAATTATCTAGTAATTTATATTTCCCTATAATTAATAAGGCAACACAAATTAAAGTTATTAGAATACTCCAAATAATTGGATTTGTAGTAATTCCAAATAAATTGGCAGCCAAACCAGCAGTTACAATAGTAACAGCTGCTTGAATGGTAAACATAGTAGCTAAGTTCAATATAAAATAAGTAATAAGGACACCTTCCCCTAATTTTTTATAACCATCTAACAAGCTTTCTCCGGTTGCAGTGGCATAACGAGGTCCAAATTGAAAGAATGGATATTTTACAATATGAATTAATACCAAAGCCCAAATTAAACCAAAACCAAAATCTGCTCCAGCTCTTGTAGATTGTACTAAATGTGAAACACCAATTGCAGCGCCAGCAAAAAGTAAACCAGGCCCTAGTTTTTTTAACCAATTAAACTTTTGGAACATCAATTTTTTGGAGATTTTTTAATAATTTCAGCTAATAAATTTTTAGATCTTAGCAATTGTATTTTAATATTACCAACGGGTTCATTTAAAGTTTCAGCCATTTCTTTATAAGTCATTTCTCTAAAATAGCGAAGATTTATTATTTCCTGATAATGTGGCTTTAATAGCTGAATATATTTTTTTAATTGCACTAAGTTTTGCTCTATAATTAGTTGATCTTCAGCAGAAGGAGTTTCATCAAAAATTTTATAGGCTTCAGATGTAGAGTCGTTAAAAGAAACGGTTTCCGTGCGTTGTTTACGTAAATGATCTAAAAAAATATTTTTCGAAATTGAGATTAACCACGTTTTAAAATTATAGCGTTCGTTGTATAAATCAATTTTATCAAAAGCTTTTGAGAATGTTTTTATAGTAATATCTTCTGCTTCATCCTCATTTCCAGTTCTTAAAAATTGAAATCTATATACATCACTCCAGTACGTGTTTAGCAATGTATTAAAAGCTTTTTGATCTTTATTTCTGGCTTTTTCAACTAAATCTGTTATATCAATATTTTTTTTTACCAAAATTTGGGTTTTGAAATAAGATTTTTTATAAAGATAAACAATTGTGTGAGAATTAAAAATAGTTCTAAAAATGGAGTATATAGAATTAAATCTTTTTCATTTAATTTTTTTGCGGAATACCCAATAATTAGGTATTGAATTAAAAAACGAATAAAAATTAAAACAACAATAATTTGCCATTGATAAAGGAAGCTTAAAAGAAGGAAACTTAAAGTCCAAAATAGTAACTGTGAACTGAAAAAAGTGCCTAATAATAATTTGTGAAATGGTTTATAATATGAAGCTGTAGAAACGTGTCTCCTTTTTTGTTGAATCCACTCTTCAAATGTTGTTTTCGGAAGAGATTTAGTGAAACTATTTGGTGAATAGCAATTGGTTGTGTTTAGCTTAGTTCCCACCTGATTTACAAATAAATCATCGTCTCCAGATTTAATTTTCATATGTTCCACAAACCCATTAACACTAAAAAAAAGCGTTTTTGTATAGGCTAAATTTCTTCCTACTCCCATATAAGGAATTCCAATTTTTGAGTAAGAAAAATATTGAATTGCAGTTAAAAGTGTTTCAAATCTAATTAACTTATTTAAAAATGACTTTTCTGTTTTTTGATAAGCTCCGTAGCCTAAAACTAGTTGATGTTTGTTACTGAAATTATGAGTCATTTCTGAAATCCAATGTTCGGAGACAGGTTTGCAATCCGCATCAATAAACAATAAATGTTCATGTGAAGCGGCTTTAATTCCTAAAGTTAAAGCATATTTTTTACTTCCCCAAAATTGTTCATTTGACGTAACATCTACAATTTTTATAGGAATTTTGGACTCTTTTTTAAATTGTTCCATAACTTTTAATGTATGGTCACGTGAACAATCATTAATTAATACGATTTCAAAATTAGTGTAATTTTGTTTCAGTAAAAAGGGAATGTTTTTGATGAGGTTTTTAGCCTCATTTTTAGCGCAAATAAGAACCGAAACGGGTTGATTGAAACTACTTTTTACGGGTTTACTTTTAGAAAGTGAGAATGAACCAAAAACGAGAAGATAAAAAATGAGTTGAATACAAAAAATTACTATAAAAGTAATAAACAAGTATCCTAACATCTGCTATTTATTTTCGCATAAATCTACAGGTTTACCACAGAAACCACAAGGTTCACCTGTTTTATTTAAATGTGGGTTTTGACTTGCACAAGTTCCTGCAAATTTACCATCTTTTTTTGCCCAAAGTTTAATTGCTAATCCAGCAATACCAATCCCTAATAATCCTATTGTAATAAATACAAGCTTCATAGTAAAAAAATTTATGCTACAAATGTACAGAATTTGTAGAATTGATAATGTGCTTTTTGTTTTAAAAAAAATAGATTGAAAATAATGTAATAAAAAACGTAATAAATAAGGTTATTATAGTATGAAATGTTAAATTTACGTAATTATATTTGTAATTATTGATTATAAATTGTTATATTTATAATCAATTAATATTTTATTTATGTATTCTTAGTAGTATTTAAAACCAATTGAAACGTTAAGAGTTATAAAATTGATTGAATTAAGAAATATTAATTGAGCATTAACACTAAAAAGACCCATCAAATTTAAATTTGATGGGTCTTTAATTTTTAAAATGATAGAATTATAATTCTCCTTGTTTAACCAATTCTTCTTGTACATTGTTTGGTACTAATTCAAAATTGGAAAATTTGGTGTTAAAACTACCTCTACCTTGTGTTATAGAACGTAGTGTAGTTGAATACCTATACATTTCAGCTAAAGGTGTTTTTGCTTTTATTGTTTGGTATTTTCCATCACTATCCATTCCTAAAATAATAGATCTTCTTGATTGCAAATCGGTCATAACATTACCCATCAATTCTTCAGGAACTTTAACGTTAAGTTCATTTATAGGCTCTAATAGCTTCGGTTTGGCATTTAAGAACGCTTCTTTAAAAGCATGAGCTGCAGCAATTTTAAATGAAATATCATTAGAATCTACAGCGTGCATTTTCCCATCAAATAGCATAACTCTAATATCTCTTGCGTAAGATTTAGTTAGAGGTCCTTCTTCCATAACTTCTAAAATTCCTTTTAAAACTGAAGGTAAATAACGAGTGTCAATTACACCACCAACAATACAATTGTAGAAAACTAATTTACCTCCCCAGGCTAAATCTACTTCTTCTTTTTTTCTAATATTAAACCCTTCTGGTTCAGGCATTCCTTCGTGCCAAGGTTCAATTTTTATATGAACTTCTCCAAACTGACCCGAACCACCTGATTGTTTTTTATGTTTGTAACTTGTGGTTGCTGATCGTTGTATGGTTTCTCTATACGCAATTTTTGGTTGTTCAAAACTTGCTTTTATTCCTCCATATTGTTTTTGTAAAATCCAATCTATAGTTGCTAAATGTAATTCACCTTGACAAGAAAGAATTTGTTGTTTTAATTCATTTGAATATTTAACAATAACGGTAGGATCTTGGCTATGAATTTTTCTTAAAGCATCATTCAGTTTTTCTTCTTCATTTTTGTCAATTGCATTTACAGATTTACTAATTCTTGAAGAAGGATAAGCAATTGGTTTTATAGTAATATTAGAACCTTTTGTTCTTAAAGTATCATTAGTTTCTGTATATTTTAATTTTAAAGTTGCACCAATATCACCAGCACTTAATTTTTCTACTTGTTCACGATTTTTCCCATCCATAATGAATAATTGATTTATAATTTCAATTTCATCATTTCTTGAGTTTTCTAGCTTGTCATTTTGTTTAATTTCCCCAGATTTTACTTTGAAAAAGCTAATTTGTCCTAAATTTGGTTCATATAAAGTTTTGAAAATAAATAATGATGTTGGAGCATCAATTTTACATTCAACTGTTATGTTTTCAACACTTTGTTCAGGTTTTAAATCTGCAGCAGAAGGGGCAACGTTATCAATAAATCCCATTAATCTACCTGTACCCATATCATTTAAGGCAGAAATACAAAAAACAGGGAATAGTTCGTGATTTAGCATTCCTTTTTTAATTCCTTTACGCATTTCATCTTCATTAAGAAATCCTTTATCAAAATAAAGTTCCATTAAGTCTTCATCATTTTCAGCGGCTTTTTCAACCAATTCATTATGAAGTTTATTGGCTAAATCTAATTGGTCAGCAGGAATTTCTAACTTTTCAGGTTTTCCACCTTCAGGACCAAATTTGTATAATTTCATTTTAAGCACATCAACAATACATTGTGCACCATCAATAATTAATGGATATTGAATTTTAATTGCGTTATTACCCACTAAGTCTACAATACTTTTAAAACTTTCATCAAAATCAGCACTAGGGCTATCTATTTGATTAATTACAAATAATGTTGGTAGTGAAAAGCGGTCTACATAATTCCAAATAATTTCAGTTCCAACTTCAACACCGTATTGTGCATTTATTACTGTTACAACAGAATCTGCAACACGCATTGTTGAGGCAATTTCACCTATGAAATCATCTAAACCAGGAGTATCAATAATATTTATTTTGTAGTTGCGCCATTCAGTGTGAAGTGGAGTGGCAAAAACGGTAGTTTCTCTTTCTTGTTCAATTTCGTGATAGTCTGAAACAGTGTTTTTGTTTTCTACACTACCACGGCGTTTGACTAAGCCAGCTTCAAAGAGCATTGTTTCTGCTAATGTAGTTTTCCCGCTTTTATGAGCTCCTACAAATGCAACATTTTTAATGTGCTTATCATCGTATATTTTCATAATTTAAATGTTTTTGTGAAAAGTTTTATAAAGTTACAATCTTTTTAATTTAAAAAGATGACTAATGTTAGGCTTTTTATCAAACAGTTTTATTATTTAGGTTGAAAGCTGCAAATAGTATTTAATTTAACTTTTTTACAATTCGTCTTGCTAAAAATACAATTCGGTTCATTTTAATTTTATTTTGAGGGCTTTTAAAAGACTTTTGAAGTGTAATAAAAAATAATATTAATTAAAAACAATTATTATGCAACAAATAATTTTAACCATTGTCTTATTATTTTCATCTTTGGTTGTAGTAAAAGCACAAGGGAATAATAAAAATTTAGAACAAAGAAATGTTACCGTAACGGTTGTAAATGCTTTAAATGATACTGGTAGCGTAAACTTTGCTCTTTTTAATGAAGAAGGTTTTAGAAAACAGCCTTTATTTGCAAAATCTGGTACAATTAAAAACGGTGTTAGTTCAATTGTTTTTGAGAAAATTCCAAAAGGCGAATATGCCATTATTTGTTATCATGATGAAAATGAAAATAATAAAATGGATTTTGAGGTAAATGGAATGCCAAAAGAAAGTTATGGAACATCAAATAATGTAATTTTAATGGGGCCTCCAAATTATGAAACTTCTAAATTTGAAATTACGGATAAAGATCTAACTTTAGAAATTAAGTTTTAAATTGCATTTAGTTAAGCAAACTATTTTAGAATGAAGACAAATATTAAATATTTAGTAAAAATTTCAATAATATTAGCAGTAGCCATATTTGTTGTTGAAAGACTTATTTTTAATAGAGGTTTTAATCAACCTATTGATGAATTGTTTCAAATATTTGGAATTCATTTTATGTATGCGTTTGTATTAAGTATCATAAATGGTTATTTCTTTTATTTTCTAGAGGGAAAATTCACTTGGCAAGAACATTCAAAAAGTAGATTAATTATTGGAGCTTTAGGTTCCTTAATTTTAACAATGGTTGGACTTGCACTGCTAAGATTTGTAACACTTGTTGTTGTTTTGGGAGAACCAATTGAAAGTTTTACAAACGACCCATCTGCAAGTAGTTATTACGTTTTTGGATTGGTAATAACATTATTTGTAACCTTAATTTTTCATGCGGTATTTTTTTACAAAGCTTTAACTGAAAAAAAAGTAAGTGAACAACAAATTGTAGCGAAGACAGAAACAGCAAAATACGAATCATTAAAAAGTCAGATTGATCCCCATTTTTTGTTTAACAGTTTAAATGTATTAACATCACTAATTGTCGAAAATCCAAAACTAGCAGAAAAGTTTACAACAAAACTTTCAAAAGTTTATAGATACGTCTTAGAGCAAAAAAGTAAAGATTTAATTGAATTAGATGAAGAGTTACACTTTGCAAAAGCTTATATGGAACTGTTAACCATGCGATTTGAAGATGCTGTAACATTTGAAATTCCAGAAAAGGCAAGTAATTCTGAACTTAAAATTTTGCCATTATCGTTGCAGTTATTATTGGAAAACACCATAAAACACAATGTAGTGTCAACTGAAAATCCTCTAAAAGTTACTATTACAGAAGAGGATGGTTATTTAGTAGTTTCAAATAACTTTAACCCTAAAACTATTTTAGAAAAAGGAACCAAAGTAGGTTTAAAAAACATAGAAGAAAGGTATCATTTAATAACTTTAAAACAAGTTTTAATTGAAAAAACAGCAACTCAGTTTACTGTAAAATTACCTTTATTAACACAAAAAATTAAAATAATGAAAACATCAAACACACAACAAAACAGCAAATATATTAGAGCTGTAGAGCGCGTTGAAGAAATAAAGGGGTTTTATTTTAGCCTTATTGCATATTGCATTGTAATTCTTTTTTTAATTTTTATCAACTTAAAATATGTGCCACAATTTCATTGGTTTTGGTTTCCAATAATGGGCTGGGGTATTGGTTTAATATTTCAAGGATTTAAAGCATTCTCATACAATCCATTTTTAGGAAGAAACTGGGAAGAACGTAAAATTCAAGAATATATGAATGAAGATAATAAACACTATTGGGAATAGAACTCGGTAAAAATTTAAACATAAAAAAATGAAAACACAATACACAGAAGAAGATAAATACATTAGAGCAAAGAAAAAAGTAGATAATATAAAAGGATTTTATGCAAATTTATTATCGTATTGCTTAGTTATTCCATTTCTATTTTTTATAAACTATATGACTTCTCCAGATCATTGGTGGTTTTGGTGGCCAATGTTTGGTTGGGGAATTGGAATAGCATTTCACGCATTTGGAGTCTTTGGAAATAATTTACTATTTGGTAAAGATTGGGAAGATAGAAAAATTAAGGAGCTCATGGATGAAGATAAAAACATTAAATTTTAAAACAATGGAAAATAAAAATTATACAGAAGACCAACAATATTTAAGAGCAAAAAAGAGGGTTAAAGCAATTAAAGGGTTTTATGTACACCTAACAGTTTATCTTTTAGTAAATATATTTTTAATAGTTTCAAGATCATTTTCTAATGGCGAGTTTGAAGATTTATGGGACTGGCAAACCTATAATACAGCAATTTTTTGGGGAATAGGAATTTTATTTCACGCTTTTAAAGTATTTGGAATGGGAATTTTATTAGGAAAAGATTGGGAAGACCATAAAATAAAAGAGTTCATGGATAAAGATAAAAGAGATTCTTGGGAGTAGGTTTTAAGTTTAAAAGGGAAGAGTAAAAAGTAAATATTGCTAAAAACTAAAGGCAACAACCACCAACTAAGTATGAAAGTAGTAATTATAGAAGACGAAAAACCTGCAGCTCGCAGATTAAGCAGAATGCTAAATGAAATTGGAATAGAACCTATTACAATGTTGCATTCTGTTGAAGAAGCTGTAAATTGGTTTTATAGCAATGAACATCCTGATTTGTTGTTTTTAGATATTCAACTTTCTGATGGTTTATCCTTTGAAATTTTTGAAGAAGTTGAAATTAGAAGCGCTATTATATTCACAACTGCCTATGATGAATACGCACTAAAAGCATTTAAATTAAATAGTGTAGATTATTTGTTAAAACCTATTGATAGTGATGAATTAAAAAATGCTGTAAATCAATTTAGAAATTTACATACTATAGCAAATAATAAGAATTTTAATTTTGAAGAGTTAAAAGATTTAATTTCTCCATCAAAAACGAATTATAAAAAGAGATTTACAGTAAAAATTGGGCAACATTTAAAAATGATTTTTATTGAATCTATTGAATGTTTTTATAGTGAAAATAAAGCAACACATATTCATACTATTGATGGACGAAGCTATTTAATAGATGATACTTTAGAACAATTAGAAATGAAGCTTCATCCAGAAACTTTTTTTAGAGTGAGTCGTAAACATTTTGTCAATATAAATGCGGTAAAAGACATTATTTCTTATTCAAACAGTAGGTTAAAAATAATACTTCAATCATATAATGAATCTGAAATTATTGTAAGTAGGGAACGGGTAAAAGATTTTAAAAATTGGATAGACTAATTTTATCTATAAAAGCTTCATTTTCTTTTTGTTATACTGAAATAAATTTCTTAAATTTGCACTCCTTTTTACGAGAACAGATTTGAAAAGGAGATAAAAGAAAAAACATATAAATCAACTCTTTGCGTTAGTATCGTGTAAAAATCTGAATAACAATAAGATACAAATAATAATCATCAGCAAATATGTCTGAAGAAACAAAAAAAACTGAAGAGCAAATAGAGGCTACTGAAGTAAAAAAAACAACAGCACAAGCAGAAACTACAATCGCTAAAGCTGAAAAACCAACTGAAGAAACTGTAAAAGAGGTTAAAACTCCAGTAGTAGCTGAACAAGTTACTGAAGAAGTTGAAGCTCCAATAGTTGAAGCAGTAAATCCTGAAGAATTTTTAGCAAGTTTTGACTGGCACAAATTTGAAGAAGGAATTGAAGCTGTAGATGAAGATAATTTAAAAGCTTTTGAAGCTGCTTTAGATGGTACATTAGGTTTAGTAAATGAGCGTGAAGTAATTGAAGGTATTGTAATTAGAAAAACAGATCGTGAAGCAATTATTGACATTAATTCTAAATCAGAAGGTGTAATATCTTTAAACGAATTTCGTTATAATCCAAACTTAGCTGTTGGAGATAAAGTTGAGGTTTTAGTTGATAAAAGAGAAGATGCTACAGGTCAATTAGTATTATCTCACAAAAAAGCAAGAGTAATTAAAGCTTGGGATAGAGTAAACAATGCACATGAAACAGGTGAAGTAGTTAACGGTTTCGTTAAATGCAGAACTCGTGGAGGTATGATTGTTGACGTATTCGGAATTGAAGCATTCTTACCAGGTTCTCAAATTGATGTGAAACCAATTAGAGATTACGATCAATATGTAGAAAAAACAATGGAATTCAAAGTTGTTAAAATCAACCACGAATTTAAAAACGTTGTAGTTTCTCATAAAGCGTTAATTGAAGCTGATATTGAAATTCAGAAAAAAGAAATTATTGGTAAATTAGAAAAAGGACAAGTATTAGAAGGTGTTGTTAAAAACATTACTTCTTATGGTGTATTTGTTGATTTAGGTGGTGTTGACGGTTTAGTTCACATTACAGATTTATCTTGGTCTAGAATTAACCACCCAAGTGAAGTGGTTGAATTAGATCAAACATTAAACGTTGTAATTCTTGATTTTGATGATGAGAAAACAAGAATTCAATTAGGATTAAAACAATTAAATGCGCACCCTTGGGAAGCATTAGATGAATCAATTAAAGTTGGAGACAAAGTAAAAGGTAAAGTAGTTGTACTTGCTGATTATGGAGCATTTATTGAAGTAGCTCAAGGTGTTGAAGGTTTAATTCACGTATCTGAAATGTCTTGGTCAACACACTTACGTTCTGCACAAGATTTCGTAAAAGTTGGTGATGAAATTGAAGCTCAAGTTTTAACTTTAGATAGAGAAGATAGAAAAATGTCATTAGGTATTAAACAATTACATCCAGATCCTTGGACTAACATTGCTGAAAAATACCCAGTTGGTTCAACACACACAGGTACAGTTCGTAACTATACTAACTTTGGTGTTTTTGTTGAATTAGAAGAAGGAATTGATGGTTTAGTATATATTTCTGATCTTTCTTGGACTAAGAAAATTAAACATCCATCAGATTTTACTGCTGTAGGTGATAAATTAGAAGTTCAAGTATTAGAATTAGATGTTGAAGGACGTAAATTAAATTTAGGTCACAAACAAACTAATGAAAATCCTTGGGATGCACATGAAGAAAAATTTGCAATAGATTCAATTCATGAAGGTACTGTTAAAGATAAAAGTGATAAAGGATTAATCGTTTCATTAGAAGATGGAGTTGAAGCATTTGTTCCAAGTCGTTTTATAATTAAAGAAGATGGTACTAAGTTAACAAAAGGAGATACTGATAAATTTAAAGTTATTGAATTTAACAAAGAATTTAGACGTGTTGTAGCTTCTCATACATCAATATTTAAAGCACAAGAAGAGAAAAACATCAAAGCAGTTCAGCAAAAAGCTGATACTTCTGAGAAAACAACTCTTGGTGATTTAGGTGGAGATTTAGCTGCACTTAAGAAAAAAATGGAAGGGAAATAATACCCATACTTAATTCATAGTTAAAAACGTCGTTGATTTATTCAACGACGTTTTTTTTATGCTTAAATTTGATTACTTAAAAGAACTATCATGCAAAAAATAGCTAGAATTTCATATTTAATACTTAGTATACTCTTTATCGTTTCATGTACATCTAAACCTTCAATTGAAAATTTGACACATTCAATTAAAACTCAAATCTCTGAGATTGATGGAGACGTTGCTCTAGCATTTATTGATTTGTCAAATACCGAAAATCAAATTCTAATCAATGTAGATGAAAAATTTCATGCTGCAAGCACAATGAAAATTCCTGTGATGATTGAATTGTACAAACAGCAATCAGAAGGTAAAATAAATTTAAACGATTCTATCTTGCTTAAAAACGAGTTTAAAAGCATTGTAGACCAAAGTTCTTATAGTATGGATATTGGCGATGATAGCGACGATGTTATTTATAGTAAAATAGGAACTAAACAAAAGATGTACGATTTAATGTTTAGCATGATTACGGTGAGTAGCAATTTAGCAACCAATGTGTTGATTGAATTGGTGGATGCTAAAAAAACAACAGCAACCATGCGAACTTTAGGAGCGGCCAACATTGAAGTTCTACGTGGAGTAGAAGATCAAAAGGCATACGATTTAGGTTTGAGTAATTCTACAACTGCAAACGATTTATTGGTAATTATGAAGTCAATTGCAAATGGTTCTGCCGGAACGAAAGAAGATTGTAAAGCAATGATTGCTATCTTAAAGGCTCAAAAATGGAATGATATGATTCCAAAATACTTACCGAAAGATGTTGAGGTTGCCCATAAAACAGGTTCAATCACTGGCGTGCATCATGATTCCGCAATTGTATATGCTCCAAATAACAAAAACTATGTATTGGTGTTGCTTTCTAAAAACCTAAAAGATTTCGATAAAGGAACAGATCAATTAGCTCAGATTTCTAAGACTGTATTTGATTTTGTGATTCAGTAATTTTACTTATTTTCTTTTTATTTCAAAATCTCATCAATATAAATTATCTTTGTTCAGCTTATAAAAAAAGAACATGACATTAATAAAATCAATCTCTGGAATAAGAGGAACCATTGGTGGAAACACTGGTGATAATTTAACACCAATTGATACCGTTAAATTTGCGGCAGCTTATGGTATGTGGCTAAAAAATCAAACTAAAAAAGAAAAGTTAACTGTAATTTTAGGTAGAGATGCTCGTATATCAGGGAAAATGGTGAGTAGTTTGGTTGGAAATACATTGGTGGGTTTAGGAATAAATGTGGTAGATATAGGTTTGTCAACCACACCAACTGTTGAAGTTGCTGTTACACTTGATAACGCTGATGGAGGAATTATTATCACAGCAAGCCATAACCCAAAACAATGGAATGCTTTAAAATTATTGAATCATAAAGGAGAATTCTTAAATGCAGCTGATGGTGAAGAAGTATTAAAAATTGCAGAAAATGATTCTTATCTGTTTTCTGAAGTTGATAATTTGGGAAAATTCAGAAAAAAACCAAACTATATTACTAAACATATAAAAGAAGTTTTAAATTTAAAATTGGTTGATATAGAAGCCATAAAAAAAGCTAAATTTAAAGTTGTTGTTGATGCCGTAAATTCTACTGGAGGAATTGCTATTCCAGAATTATTAGAAAAATTAGGAGTAGAATGTGTAGAATTATATTGTGAGCCTAATGGTCAATTTCCTCACAACCCAGAACCATTAAAAGAACATTTAACGGATATTTCAGAATTAGTTGTTAAAGAAAAAGCAGATTTGGGAATTGTAGTTGACCCAGATGTAGATAGACTTGCATTAGTTTGTGAAGATGGTTCTATGTTTGGAGAAGAATATACGTTAGTTGCATGTGCAGATTATGTTTTAGGAAAAACAAAGGGTAATACAGTTTCTAATTTATCATCATCTAGAGCTTTAAGAGATGTTACTGAAAAGCATGGAGGTAAATATCAGGCAAGTGCAGTAGGAGAGGTGAATGTGGTTGAATTAATGAAAAAATCAAATGCAATAATTGGAGGTGAAGGTAACGGAGGAATTATTTATCCAGAATCTCATTATGGTAGAGATTCACTAGTTGGTGTAGCTTTATTTTTATCTCATTTAGCGCATTCAAAAATTTCTTGTAAACAATTAAGAGAAAGTTATCCAAACTATTTTATGAGTAAAAATAAAATTGAATTAACACCCCAAATTAATGTTGATGAGATTTTAAGAACAATTGCAGCTAAATATATAAATGAAGATGTAATTACAATTGATGGTGTTAAAATTAATTTTGAAACAGAATGGGTACATCTTAGAAAATCGAATACAGAACCTATTATTAGAATATACACTGAAAGTACTTCTCAAAATAGTGCTGATGAATTAGCACAACGTTTTATATCAGAAATAAAAGAAATCATTTAAGATACAAATAACACAATGAAATATATAATTTTAGGAATTCTAATATTAGTTAGTACTATAACTTTTTCTCAAGAAGTTTTAGATGCTCAAAAAGTTAATTATAACGATGCAGGGAATAACAAAGGAAAAATGTTTGCTTATTGGGGATGGAATAGAGGACATTATTCAACGTCAAATATTACTTTTAAAGGAGATGATTATAATTTCACTTTGCAAGATGTAAAATCAGATGATAAGCCAAAACCTTTTGGTATTTATTATTTTAAATTAGATGAGATTACAATACCACAAACAAATTTTAGAATAGGTTATTTTTTTAAAGAGAATTATACAGTTTCAATAGGTGTTGATCACATGAAATATGTAATGAGAAATAATCAAGCAGTAACAATAAATGGAACTATAAATATAGGTGGTGATTTTGATGGTATTTATAACAATGATGAAATTGTATTGACTAAAGAATTTTTACTTTTTGAACACACAGATGGTTTAAATTATGTAAATGTTGAGGTTAGTAGATTTGATAATTTAGATAATTGGTTGAAATTTCCAATTAAAAATATTGATATTAATTTAACTGAAGGTATTGGTGTTGGTGTGTTATATCCTAAAACAAATACCACCTTATTAGGTAAAGAAAGGTACGATGAATTTCACGTTTCAGGATATGGAGTATCAGCATACGTTGGCTTAAACATTACGTTTTTTAAACACTTTTTTATTCAATCTAATATGAAAGTTGGATATATTAATATGAGTGATATTAGGACTACTGCAAGTAAAACAGATTCTGCATCACAACATTTTACTTTTTTAGAAAATATGTATGTATTTGGAGCTAGATTTAATTTAACTAAAAATTAATTTTTAGGTGCTTTATCTCTATGCTTAAAGCGTTTATGAGTCCAAAAATAATATTCAGGTTGTTTGCGAATTTGTTTTTCAACTTTGTCTATAAAAATATCTGTTAGTTCATAATCAGGGTGTTTTGAAGCTTCGTTAGTAATTAAGCTAAAAGTTGTTTCGTAATACCCTCGTTTCACCTTTTTAACATTCATATATACAACATTCATATTGTATTTTTTTGCAAGCATTTCCCCTCCAGTATGTACAGGAACTTTAATGTTAAAAAATGTTCTCCAATAAAAACTCTTTTTTAGCATAGGAGACTGATCGCTTAAAAGTCCATACATTGCCTGAATGTTATTTTTTTGATTGTGAATAATTTCAGTAATTATTTTTGAAGTTGGCACTAAATTAGTTCCAAATTTTTTTCTTGATTTTAAAATTTTATTGTTAAAATAAGGATTGTTTACTTTAGTGTAAGCAGCATAACCTTTATAATTTACAAATGAGTCTAAACTCATTATCCATTCCCAATTTGCATAATGTGGTCCTACCAAAATAACACTTTTCCCATCTTTATATAATTCCGTAAAAAAATCTATGTTAGGATATTTGTAATGCTTATAAACTTCTTCTTTAGAAATGGTAAATGATTTTATCATTTCTATAAAAATATCAATAAAATGATGATAAAATTTCTTTTGTATTTCTAATAATTCTTCAATGGGTTTTTCGGGGAAAGCCAATTTTAAATTATCTAAAACAACTTTTTTTCGATACCCAATTACATAATATATGAGTACATAAAAAATATCAGAAATAAAATACAAAACCTTAAATGGTAATATTGAAATAAACCAAATTAATGGGTAAACTAGTATGTAAATAAGTAGATTCATAATTTATGATTGCAAATATCGTATTTAATTTTTAATACTTCAGAAACTAACAAATCAATATCAGCAATTTTTCATATTTTCGTACCTTATTAAAATAAATAATATGTCAATAAGTCCAATACTGTTAATTATCATTCTTGCAAACATTGCTTTTTCAATAAAAGGGTTTAGTGATCGTCTTTTCTTTGATAACTATAAATTTCAAATAGGAGCGATAAAACGTGGGGAGCAAATTAGAATGTTTTCATCAGCATTTTTGCATGTAGATTATATGCATTTAATTTTGAATATGTATGTTTTATATATTTTTGCGCCAATTATTATCATAAAATTGGGTGTCATAAAATTTTTAATCTTGTATTTAGGAAGTTTACTAGCCGGAAACGTATTAACATTAAAGTATCATAAAGATGAATTGTATTATAGTGCAGTTGGAGCTTCGGGTGCTGTTGCAGGAATTATTTATGCCGCTATTTTGTTGAATCCGGATATGCGTTTAATGATATTTCCATTGCCAATTCCAATACCTGGATATATTTTTGGTTTAGGGTATTTATTATATTCAATTTATGGAATGAAAAAACAACTTGGAAATGTTGGCCATTCAGCACATTTAGGTGGAGCTATTGGAGGTTATGCATTAATGTTAATTGTATACCCATCAATATTTTTAACAAGTACTACAACAATTCTTTTGTTAGGTGTTCCAATAATTTTATTACTGTTGTTTGGACATAAATTAAAATAAAAAAGCTAAACTTTCGTTTAGCTTTTTTTTGAGCGAGAGACCGGGCTCGAACCGGCGACAGTCAGCTTGGAAGGCTGAAGCTCTACCAACTGAGCTACTCTCGCAATCGAGTGCAAATATACAATCCTTTTAGACTTTTGCAAATATTTTTAAAAGAATTTTAAAACTTTTTTAAGTAATGGTATCCAAGCTTTTTAAAGCCTTCATTTTCATAAAATTTGTGTGATTTTACATTCTCAATGTAGGTATTTAGTTCAGTAGCTTCATAACCAATACTTTGAGCGTAATTGTAAATCCATTCAAACAATTTTTTGCCTAATCCTTTGTTTCTATATTTCAAATTTATAACCACATGGTCTGGTTCTATAGTTCTTCCACAGTAATGTCTTGTTAAAAACCAAAGCCCAGAAATGCCAATTAATTCATTATTTAAATACATTCCAACGCATTTATAATGTTGTGTGGTCATTTCTAACAAACGTTGTTTTAAAATAGTATCAGAAGTATTACTGTTTAATTCCTTCAATAATGGAAAAATACTAAGAATATTTTTAGTCTCAATTAATTTAATTTCTATGTTTTCCATTTGAATAGTTTTTGTATTTTGTATTAATTATGATGAAACGAATATATTAAATTTTGGTATACAAAAGGATGCTTAATATTGAAGACTATATGCCAGAATTAAAAAATAAAGTTTAGATATATGAAAATTATTTTAGAAACAGAACGTTTATATTTAAGAGAATTTATAGCTTCTGATGTTTTCATTTTTATCATTTAAATAATGATTTTGAAATATTAAAAAAGTGTGGTTTTATTTATAAAAATAAATTCATGTACAATCATCAACCCGCAGTTTTATATGGTATGAAATATGATAGAAATTAAAAAAATAACAGCAGAGGAAACCTATCCAATTCGCTTAGAGGTTTTACGTCAAAATATTCCATTGCCTTATGAATTTAATGGTGATTTTGATGAAAACACCTTTCATTTGGGTGCTTTTAAAGACGGAAAATTAGTTGCAGTTTCAAGCTACATGAAAGAGCGTAATGCTAATTTTAAAGGAACTCAATATCAATTAAGAGGAATGGCAACCTTAATTGAATATCAAGGTTTAGGATTGGGTAAATTAATGTTACAAGAAGCTTTTTCAATTTTGAAAGAGTTAAAAACTAATTGTTTATGGTGCAATGCTCGTATTAAAGCAGTTAATTTTTATGAAAAATTAGGTTTACAAACCTATGGCGAAAAATTTGAAATTAAATACGTTGGAGACCATTATGTGATGTTTAAATATTTGGAATAACTATAAGTTAAAAGAATGAAAAAGAAAGGTCAATTAATTGTGATTAGTTTATTTTTTGTTCAATTAACAGGTGTGCTAAATTCTGTAAACTATTCTCAGTCTATTTTTTCTGAAGAGGATTTAATAGGAGTGGGCGAGCTAAATTTTGAGAGTGAGGATATTAAGTTACAAAAAGATGTTTTTGAAGCTTTTAAGGAAATGCAAAAAGCTGCTTTAATAGAAGGTATTTCTATTCAAATTGTTTCAGGATATAGAAGTTTTAATCGTCAAAAGGAAATTTGGAATACAAAATTTGAAAAATATATAGCTGAAGGTCTTTCAGATCAACAATCTATTGAAAAAATCATCGAATATTCTACAATTCCAGGTACATCTCGCCACCATTGGGGGACAGATATTGATATTATAGATACTGCTGTTTCAGTCCCAGAAGATATGCTCATAGAAGAGAATTATGTAAATGAAGGAATTTATTCAAACCTTAAAACTTGGATGGATCAGAATTCAGAAAAATTTGGTTTTTATTTGGTATATGATAATGATCAGGAAAGAAAAGGGTTTAAATATGAACCTTGGCATTTTAGTTATAAATTAATAGCAAAACCTATGTTAAAAGAATTTTTAGCAATTGATTTTGTGAGTCTACTTCAAAACAATGATATAGCTGGAAGTTATTTGTTTTCAGAAGATTTTTTGAATAAATATATTTCAGAGCAAGTTTTAGCTATTAATTTTAATTTAAAATAGTGATTTCTAATTAAATAAATATAAATAAATGGGGTTTATTACCATATAAATAGTATGTTTGTATTAATAATCGGTTTTAATTTAGGTTTATATCTATTTTAAAAACTTAAAGAATATGAAAATAAAATTAATAACTCTAATCTTTATAGGGTTTTCAGTATCTATTTTAAGTCAGGAATTATCAACTATTGTTGATTTAAAAAAGAAACTACAATATGAGATAGTTGACACTACTAAAGTTTCATTAAATTTAATGATTGCAGATTCTTATTTAAAAATAAATAAAGATTCGGCTTTTTATTTTAACAATCAGGCATTAACATTAGCAAATAAAAGTACTTCGAAAAAGCACATAGCAAATTCATTATTTGCAATGGCCAATTATTTTGAAATTAGCAATAACTATTTAAATGCAATAAAATTATACAAAGAATCATTGTTAATTTTTGAAGAATTAAATTACCAAGAGAAAGTTGCAAAAATTAATAATGATATTGGATTATGTTATATTCAAATTTATGAAGAAGACATTGCATTAGGCTATTATTTAAAGGCACTTTCAATATTTAAAAGCATTGATAGTAGAAATGGAGTAGCTAATGTTTATTCACGAATTGGAGATATTTTTTATAACGAGGAAAATTATGAGTATGCAAATAAATATTTTAAAGATGCACTTGCAATTTATGTTGAACTTAAATCTAAATCAGGCATCGCTAATGCGTATACTAACATTGGAAATGCCACAGCTGATTCAGGAGATTATGAGAAAGGGTTAGAACTCTATCAAAAATCGATAGAGATTCAATTAGCTGAAAACGAACTTTATGGTGTGGCTATCAATTATAATAATATTGGAGATAGTTTTATTAAATTGAAAGAATATAAAAAAGCTGAAGATTATCTTTTTAAGGCTTTAAAAATCTCAAAGGACTTAAATGAAAAAAATTTAGAAGCTATAGTTTTATTAAATATCTCTGATATTGAAAATAAGCTTCATCATTATAATAGTGCTATTATATATGCGAACAAGAGTTTAAATATTGCAAATAATATTGGATCTTTAGAATATGAGTTAGAAAATTTACAGAATTTAGCGAAAGCATATGAAGGGCTTGGAAAAATTTCTGTAGCATATAATTTTCATAAAAAATATGAAAAGGTAAAAGATAGTTTTGTGGAAATTGATAAAACTAAAAAAGTAGAATTATTTCACACCTTAAACAAATTGCAGAAAAGTCAATTTACAATTGATGAGTTGGCCAATGAAAATAAAATAACACAATTAAAATATGAAAATGAACGTAAATTCATTTATTTTTTAATTGGAGCTATCCTATTATTTGGCTTTTTTGTAGTCCTATTAATCTTGCAGCAAACAGCTAAGAAAAATGCATTTAATTTATTGGAATATAAGAATCATCAGATAAATAAAATGAATGAAGAAATTCAAATTCAAAGTGATAATTTAAGACAATTAAATAAAACCAAAGACACCTTTTTTTCAATTATTGCACATGACTTAAGAAGCCCCTTTAATTCTATAGAAGGATTCACAGATCTTATGATAGAAAACAGACATGAATATGATGAAGAAAAGAGATTGAAATTTTTAAATATCATAAAAGGATCTACTTCAAAAGCTTCAAGTTTATTGGATAACTTATTAATTTGGGCAAATTCACAATCAGAAAATATAGAATTTAACCCTCAAAAAGTTAATTTGATAAAAAAAGTTTCTGATGTTTTAGCATTGTTAGAAATTCAAGCTATTAATAAAGAGATTAAGATTTTTAATAATGTAGATCACAACCTTTTTTTGGCTGCAGATAGTAATATGCTAGAGACGGTTCTTAGAAATTTAATTTCAAATGCTATAAAATTCACAAATTTAAAAGGTGAAATTCAAATATCATCTGCAATGGCTTCTAATTTTTTAGAAATTTCAGTGAAAGACAATGGGGTTGGAATATCACAATCAGATATAGATGATTTATTTAGCATTGAAGTCAAAAATTCAAATGTAGGTACTGCTAATGAACATGGTTCGGGCTTAGGCTTAATTTTATGCAAAGACTTTGTGGAAAAACATGGTGGTAAATTATGGGTTCAAAGCTTCTTAAATGAAGGAAGTGAATTTAAATTTACAATACCAATAGCGGTGTAATTAATTTATAGTTAACCTATTTTAGTGCGTTCAAGATTCTATTTTCTTCCAAATTGTTTTTGCGGTTGCACAAACTTTATCAGTTCCTTCTATCTTTATTGTATGTATGAATGATTTATTCTCTGTATCATTTTTTGTCAAAGAAACAATTGTTTGGCCATAATTTGCTTCTGCAATAAATCTACCATCTATAGAATATAAATAATAATTATCAATAATTTCGGCAGGAACTGACTCAACAACCCATTGTAAATATCTAATATTATTTACGTGCTTAATCATATCAACATCATATCTATTTACTTTAAATTTTAATTCAAAATCTGGATTTTCAATTTCTTTAATTTTTTTTGAAATATCATAAGGAATACTTTCTTCAGTACAGAACGACCATTTTTCTTTTATGTCATCAAATATTTGGACCGGTCTTCTTCTTTCAATATCGAAAAAAATCCACAAGCCCTTAGCTCTTCCAATTATATGATCTTGTTCATCATAAATAATGTTTTCCCTATACCCTTTAATAGTTGAATATTTTGACAACCAGGTTCTAATTGTAATTTTTTCTTTATAATTGGGATACCGCTCCATTTGCAAAACACCTGAAATTAAAACCCACCCAATATTTTGTTCTTCTAATTGATATAAACTATGGTTTATAGCATAACAATGGTCAGCTGCTGTTTCTTCTAATAGAATTAAGATGGTGGTTGGCGATGCAATTCCCAATTCATTCATCTCAAAATATCTTAGTTCAAATTGTTTATCGAAATAATTATTAATTACCTTACTTTCCATTATTTATATATTTCGTTTTGACATAACTCACAACAAATCTTTTATTGAATGTTTGTCATTTTAAATTTACTTTAATTGTAAACATAGGTTAGGGGAGGTGCTCTAATCCGTTTATTCAATTTTCATTATTATTTATATAAGGGTAACGTAAATTTGAAGTCACTTCCTTCTCCATCTTCACTTTCAACCCAAATTACACCGCCTTGTTTTTCCACAAATTCTTTGCATAAAATTAAGCCTAAGCCCGAACCATGTTCATTAGCAGTTCCAAGGGAAGTTGTATTTGAAGCTATATTAAATAATGTTTTAAGTTTTTCTTCATTTATTCCAATTCCATTATCGGAAATAGAAATTTCAACTTGGTTTTTATCTGAAATTACAGCAATATTTATATTTCCTCCTGATTTTGTGAATTTGATTGCATTGGAAATAAGATTTCGTAAAATTATTCTAAGCATATTTACATCGGCATAAACTTCAATTTCATCTGATAGAATCTTATTTATAGATATGTTTTTAATTTTTGCTTGTGAATTTGTTAGTTCTATTATTTCCTGTATACTTGATGATAAAACAATTTTTTGGGGATTAAAATTAATTTGACCAGTTTGAGATTTTGCCCAATTTAATAAGTTATCAATTAAAACAAGTGTGTTTTTTGCTGATAAATTTATAAAGGCAGCATATTTTTCAGATTGTGAAATAGCACGTTCTTTTAAATTTTCTTTTAATAGTTCAGAAAAGCCTAGAATACCGCTAAATGGACTTCTTAAATCGTGTGCTATAATTGAAAAAAGCTTGTCTTTGGTAGCATTCAGTTTTTTTAAACGGGCCTCACTTTCTTTTAGCCTTTGTTCTGCCATGTGTCGCTCAGTAATATCCTGAATGATGGGTAAAAAATAAAGTGGTCTATTATCCTCACCCTGAACGATACTGATAGTAAGCTCACCCCAAACAACAATGCCATCTTTTCGTAAATAGCGTTTCTTAACCTTAGCAGATTTAATTTCTCCTTTAGCTATCTTTTTCATTTCTTTCATACCAATCTCTTTGTCTTCAGTGTACGTAAAGTCAGTGATTGTTTTACCTATTAACTCTTTTTCTGAATACCCTAAAAAGCGACAGAATGCCTCATTACACCTAATAAAACATTTATCTAAACCAACAATGGCTGTTCCAATGTGTGATTGAATAAATAACCCCCGAAATTTTGCCTCACTGATTCTTAGCACCTCCTCCGACTTCTTACGCTCGTTAATATTATCAAAAATCACAAGAAATTCTCCTTTTTGCAAACTGTAAACTGAAATGGAAAACCATATTTCTAAAGGCGGTACAAAAGTTTCAACTCTTTCGGATATTCCGGTTTTAGAAACTCTGTTATATAAATTAAATAGTTCCTGATTTTCATTTTTATGGTTAACTATAACTTCAGAAATACGTTTTCCTACTACGTTCTTCAGACCTGTTAAAATTTCAAAAGCATGATTTACTTCAAGATATATAAAATCAACGGGGTCATTATTTTCATAAAGCATTTGACAATGTGCAAATCCTTCTGTCATATTTTTAAATAGCGAATGGTATAGTTGCTCGTTTTGAGTAGCAGAATTCAGATGACTAATTTCATGCGGTTTTTTGAACTTAGCAATCTGATTTTCTAAATCTTGATAGGTTGGTTTTGATTCCATTTTGCATTTCAATTTTTTAAAATTGCTTATAGATTGGTAAAGTCAAGCAATACTAAGTGCTGATTGCTATTATTTTAAGGATAAATGCATTTAATTTAAGATGTCCTTATTTTTGTTGCAATTTTTCACCAATTACGCAATTTTTAGTTGGCACCCTTAAATTTATAAAAAATTAACTAATAATCATGTTATTTATTAGTGATTAAACAAGATCTTCTTATTTATTAAAAAAAAGTGCTTTTTTTAATGATAAGTAACGTGAAAATAGTACTTTTATAGTTGTAACATATTGTAGCATAGATATTCACATATTTATTGTGTTTGCTTTCGCCGTGTTGCTTAAAAGCTATTAAGTTAAAAGCACTATATCTTTAATGTTATTTATGGGGATGTTTAAAGTGTTTTGTATATATCTTTACTTTAATTAATAGCTATCTTTTAAAAAATTCCTATATACCTTTTGTAAAATAAATAGCCATCTTTTAGTTGATTGCCCTATATTTTTATTTAAATTTACTTGCTAATTGAAAAAATATATACGTATATTTTTCATTTATTTCTCTATTAAATAAATTTTATTAACCTATTAAAAAAATTACGATGCCTATTAAGTTTAAAATGTTACCTAAAAAAAATACAATGGTAACACCTGCAGAAGTAAAATACTATCCTTGTGCCATCCATGAAGGTGAAGAAGATTTAGAAAGTTTGGCTGAATTAGTAGCCACACGCTCTACTATGAGTGTTGGCGATTGTTACGGAGTAATTATGACACTTTCCTTAGCTATTGGGGATGCTCTTGCACAAGGACGCATTGTTAGAATTGATCCTTTGGGTTCTTTTCAGGTAACGTTAAAAGGTACTGGTGCCGATTCTTTGGAACCCTTAGGAAAAACTAATATTAAAGGAGTAAACATTGTATATAAAGCATCTAAACAACTGAAAAGAAGGTTGAAAACACTCAATTATAAACGCATACGATAACAACCTAACTATCTAAATTTACTGGTTGTAGGTGTAATCTCATAAAATTTCCCAAGTTTATGCTTAGTGAATTTTTTCTGTACTAAGTTTGGATAAAATTTTTAATTTGAATGATTCGCTGTAACGTATGGTTACGCTGTAGTTTTTGTACATAACTGTTTATAATTATGTAGCCTGTTTTCAGGACGGGTCAAAATGTTACACAACGGTTTAAAACAAGAAAAGTTACGGTTTTGAAACCATAACTTTCCTATGCTTAAATTTAAGTTTTTTATGTTTTAGAAACATTCTATTTTACTGAATTAAGCAATTTAATTTACCTATTGTTGGTAGTGGTTTTAATTAATCATCATCATTATCATCATTGTCCTGTCTTTCTCCATTTTGAGAATTTTCATTATCTCCTTGATTGATATTACTATCTGTTCTAATCTCAGAGTGTCTAATTTGCCCTCCTAAATTACCTACTTGAGCAAATAAACCAAATGTAACTATTGAAACAATTAAAGTAACTAAAGTTATTGCTTTTGAAAATGATGATTTTTTGAAAATTGCAAATAAACTAATGAATGATAATACCCCTAATAGTCCCATTACCCAAATTGCTTTTTCAGCAAGTTCTTCGTGATTTTCAATTAATTGTTCAGAAATTCCTGAAATATTTTCAACAGTTTCTCCTGATTCTTCTCCGGTAAGAAAAACGGGAATTGTTAATAATGCCATTAATATGAAAGTGACTAATGCTACTTTTTGAATTTCTATGTTTTTAAAAACTTGACCATATGCCAATATTCCAATTCCAATTATTGTTCCCACAATAGGGAAGTGTGTTAATATTAAATGAAGATGTGTTGCATCCATAATTTTAAATTTTTATTGTTAATATTTTATATTTTATATTCTGTATTCATTAGTTGTAAAAGAAGGAGGACCTCTTACGCCGTTCAGTTTAACAATAAATAATTTCTGAATAGTTGATTTTAAATTTTTATAAACTTTTTTGTTTACAATTTTTGAGGTATTAAAATAGGTTATATTAGTTTCTGAATATTGACAATCTATTTTGGTTTTCTTATCAATGTTATATTGAGCAAAAATTAAAGAATCTAAAATTTCATCATTATTTTCGTGAAACACAAATCTTAGAATACCATAAATTGAATTAGAATTAGTATGAAGTTTAATATGTTCTTTTTCAACCATATCCTCGGAATGTGGATGTGGAATAAAAGTGTGAAGTAAAATCACAACTAAGGCACTATTAAAAAATATATTTCTAAAAATTTTAATCATTGTATTTTTATAAACGGACTATAACATTTAATAGTATATAAATTATTCTATATTAGATGCTTATATCTACACATTTACACCAAATAAATACCCAACTAAAGCAGTTAATCCCATTGCAATAGTTCCCCAAAATGTAATTCTAATAATTGCTTTTCCCATACTAGAACCACCTGTTTTAGCAGCTAATGAACCCAAAATTATAAGGAAGAAAAGGGCAAAACCATAAAGGGAATACTCCATACTTTTTAATGGTAAAAATAGCGCTACTAAAAGCGGTAGAACTCCACCAACTGTGAAAGCCGCGCCTGATGCGAAAGCCGCTTGAATGGGCTGAGCTTGGCTTATTTCATTAATCCCTAATTCATCTCTAATATGTGCTCCCAATACATCGTATTCCGTTAGTTCTTTTGCAACTGTTAGTGCAGTTTCTTTTTTCAGACCTCTTTTTTCATAAATCTCAGCTAATCGTTTTAGTTCCAATTCAGGCATTTCTATTAACTCCTGTTTTTCCCTTTCTATATCAGCTTTTTCTATATCTGTTTGAGAACTTACAGAAACATATTCTCCAGCTGCCATAGATAAAGCGCCAGCAACCAAGCCTGCTAAAGTTGTAAAAACAATTAATTCTCTACTGTGACTCGCAGCTGCAACACCAATTGCAAGACTGGCTGTTGAAAGAATTCCGTCATTTGCACCGAGAACAGCAGCTCTCAGCCAGTTACTTCTATGAATATAATGGTTGTCTAAATAATTATCTTTTTGGTCTTCCATTTTTAGGTATATATTTTAGATTTGTTGCGTTAAGTTATTGAGTAAAGCTTTTTGTTTTTTTATTGTAGTAAACGAGTTTTTATATGATTTGTGCGAGTGGAAAATCAGAGATTTTTCGGTTGTAGCAAATTATTAGTTGAATGTTTGTCGGTTCGTAATTTTGTTTAAATGTAAGCATAAATTTTATGAGGAGTTGTGGGACGTTATTTTATCCAACTATATTTTCGTGTTTCAAATACAATTCTAACAATTCAAAAATCCTTTATTTGGTTAATTAAGGAATATCTTTTACATCTCTTATTTATCGGTTTCTTGTTAAAGTCATATTATAAGTTTTTGTTTTTTATGATTTTTTCAATAAATATTTCAAAAGTCAATATTGCCATTAAGGAACCCAGTCCATTGGCAATTATATCATATGTCCTACTAGCACTTATAAAAGGTTTTAATTCTTCTATTGTCAAAATAATAAACACCAAAATAGAAATCGTATAAATGATTAATCTTGCTTTTTTAATCTCTATATTTTTTGATAATATCTGTGCGATAGGAAAAAGACTAATGATATATGTAGCTATAAAATTTGAAAAACTACCAGTTAATATTCCAATAATCGGTGTTTGTCCATAAAGAGGTCGAATGAATTCTTTATTGAAAGTCACTGACAAATACAGAATAACAAATAAAATCAAATTAATTGCGATATATCTTTTATTCCTAAAAATTTTACTTTGTTCCATTTCTGTAATCTGTTAATTTTTTTTAGCAATGTCTAGCCCTAAAATATGGCTACAGGTTAAAATTAATCTACGCTGTTAATTTATATACCATATTTGGTGTTTTAAAGTTTAAAGATAAGTGTAATCTTACTTGGTTGTATAATTTAATTGCATTTTTAGCAGCTCTTTTAGTATAAGCAGTATTGATAAATGTTTGATTGAGATAAAACTCAACTTTTAATATCCCATTTACACGCTCAGCCAATGCACAAATTTGGTTAGGTCTATTCACTTCAATATCTTTGTAGGTGCAATCCCATAAAGTTTGCCTAGTTCATACTTTGTGTGTTTTCCAGTACTAGGTTCAGATAAAATTTTTAATTTGAATAATTGTCTGTAACGTCTGTTTAATCTGTCGTTTTTATACATAATGTTTAAAATTATGTAGCCTTTATTCAGGACGAGTCATAGCTCTATTGTGGTAATATTATAATAAATTCACTGCCTATATTTACTTCGCTCTTTACGGTAATAGAACCTCCATTTCTTTCAATAAATTCTTTACAGAGAATAAGCCCTAAACCAGTTCCCTTTTCATTATTAGTGCCTTTAGTAGATGTATTTTTGTCTATTTGGAATAAATTATCAATAACCTCAGAAGACATGCCCACACCGTTATCGGTAATATGCAGTATGATACTATCTTTATTAACGTTTGAGTCAATTGTAATTTGCCCACCTTTATGTGTGAATTTTATAGCGTTATTTACGATATTTCTAATGAATGTTAAAGCTGTGTTTTTATCAATTGATATAATTACTTCAGGTTGAACATTATTGATTATACTAATATCCTTAGAATCGGCATCTAACAAAGATGTAGAAATACTTGTTGCTACCAATTTCTTTAAATTTAAATTTTCTTTATTTATTTTAATTTCATCAATTTGAGTTCTAGCCCAAGTTAAAAGGTTTTCGAGTAAGTTATAAGCAGAAAGAGATGATATATTAATATGTTGGATAATTTCTTTTCTTTTCAAATCATCCAATGAATCGTAATTTTCTTTCAATAAATCTGAGAAACCAATTATACTATTAAAAGGACTTCTAAGGTCATGTGAAATAATTTTAAAGAACTTATCCTTAGCTGCATTGGCGCTTTCAGCCGCAGCTTTAGATTTTGTTAGTTCCTTCTCAATATTTTTTTGTTTGGTGATATTAGAATCAATAGAAGCTATGCCAAAAGGATTGTCTTCTTCATCAGTTAACAATGATAGCGTCATAAGAACAGGTATTTCGTTGCCGTCCTTTTTCCTTCGTATGCCCTCAACATCACGAACCAATTTACCCTCTAGACAAAGTTTAATTAATTCTTCGATTTTTTCATGGTTCTCATCGGGCACGAGTAGCTTAATAGATTTACCAACTAATTCCTCTCTTGAAAAGCCATAAATATTCAAAGCTTCATTGTTCATTTCCAGTATATGACCATTTAAATCTTCTATAAATGTTGGGTTTGTTCCATCTAAAAACACCTTGGAGAGTTTTCTTATTTCATTTTCAGCCAACTTTCGTTCGGCTATTTCCTGCTGAAGTTGCACGTTAAGTTGCTTTCTTGTTGTTATTTCTACTTTCAAGTCCTTATTAAGCGCTTCATTACGAATACCGAATTCAAACGAACGCACACTGGCAGCATGCATCACTTTACCAGCGCGCAACAAAATCGCAATCAAGAACAAACAAAGCAAACCCAAGATATTGAAAAGAACTCCTCCTTCAAAGAAAAATCGTAGTGATATTGGCAATGCAGAGAGGACTAGAAATAAAACATAAGATGGTTTCCATGTATAGTAGGTTGCAACAGATGCAGCGCTCAGAGGTAAAACAACTATTGGCCATACCGACTGATATACAGGATGTTCGACCGGCCATAAGAATACAAACGGGATGGCCCACGTTAAGCCGGAAACAATAACACCGATGACATGGAGGTTTGCCCATCTATCAATATTAGATGTTAATAGTGCTCTTCGTTGAAACGCTAATACAATGCCACCTCTTATTAAAGTGAGGAGAGTTATTATTCCTGCCCACAAGGAAAGTTTCCATTGAGGAACAACCTGCCAAAAAATGACACAGGAAGTAAGTGCAACAATTAGTGCTCCAATTAGGCCAGTCTTGGTTTGCTGATAAAGCAGTTGAACTTGAGCATTACGTACTTTTTGATCAATGTTGGTGATTTCTTTTGTAACACTTTTCTTCATAATAATGTCACTTTTGTGAATACACGTATTAGTTCAGTTTATTATATAGACTCTCTCTGTTAAGTATATAAATTTTAAACCTTCTTATATTTTGTGTTCACTAAAATATAATAACTTTACAGAACATCCTAATAAATTACGAGTTTCTCAGTTCCATAACCTCACATGTATTTTTAATGGTATAAAAAGAAAATAATCAATAAGTAACATCTTACCGATTCAATTCTCAATAGAGTAGAAGTTTTATTTTCATTTTGGCTGGTGTGTAAGACAAACTAACTTTTTTAAGTCCTAAAACTCAAAATTCAATGCCATCAATTACTTCTGCGTTACATCTTTGAGCCATTATTAATAAAATTAATCCTGTTCCAGTTCCAATATCTAAAATGCTATAAACATTAAGATTTGCGGGAACCCAAGTCCCTAATAAAACACCATCTGTTCCAATTCTAAAAGAAGATTTTTTAATTCCTATGATTATTGTAATCGTATTTATTTTAAGTAAATTCTAAATATATAAATGGCAATCGTCACAATTTTTTACTTCACCATAATAGGTTTCTCTATATTTATGAATTGTTTTTACTGGAAGACCTAAAAAATATTTTTTTATGTAGGTAACTTTTGTTATTAACCTTCCCATTTTTTGAGAAAATCTATTTTCTGTTTTTGTTTTTCTTTTTATATATAATAGTTTCATCTTTAATATTAATTTTTTAAGGGATTTATAGATTGTCCAAATTATTCAAGCACCAATTCCTTTTTAAATTAAAGAGTTTTTTTTGTCTTTAATTTTTGTTGGTTTTAGAATTTAAAAAATGGATTTTTTAATATGTTAAATTGTTATGTTCACGAGTATAAAAAATATATTCGGAGTTATATAAAATATAAGCTTAACTTCTTAACTTAACAAATGAAGTTTGTGAATAAAAAATGTAAGATTCAAGCTAATGAGATTATTAACTTGGTTGATTTTTTTATAATCCAGGAGGTATAAATTTTTCAGATTGAATTCTGAAAACTAAATAATTAAAGGTTGAAACGCGCTGATTTTTATCTTTTTGACTGAAATATAACATAAGTTACAAATTTACAAGATATTTTATGAATAAGCAAAAAATGGTGGATTTACTTTATTTGATGTTGATTAGAAATCGCTTGATGCGTTTCTTGAAATGATGCATCACCTACAAATACAATTGCTCTTTGTTCATTTAATTTGGACTCTTTAATTTTCGGTTGATACTGAAAATTTCCGTATTCATTAAACATATTGTTAAATTCCGGTTTATTGGAAAATACGAATTTTTAGGGTTGTAAACCCATAGTTTTTAATATTTGGACTAATTATAGACTAAACTACATATTGTTAGTTAGAGTGTTGGCGCAAATATTTTATAATTTTTTGCTTAAACTGACATATTTACCGATTAAATTTTTTGTTATGAGATTATTTAGAAAAAGGTTCTAAAATTGTGCTTAACCATCATTAAAGGGCTACAGCTCAATTTTTACATTTTAAGCTTATTAGCTTATCGGTTTATAAATATCCATTCTAATATTTTAATTTTTTGGCTTGATTTTGGCGGCTACTGTTTAAATAAGTTTGAACTAAAATATTTGCTGCGTAAGAATTATGCAAAGAGTATTTTTTAAAATTAAAATAGATAGTATGAATTTAGTTAAAGAGAACAACACAGTTAAAGTACATTACACTGGGAAATTATCTGACGGACATGTTTTTGACAGTTCTGAAGGTAAAGAACCGTTAGAATTTACTTTAGGAAAAGGACAGATAATACCTGGTTTTGAAAAAGCGTTAATCGACATGAAGTTAAATGAAAAGAAAACCATTACAATTGCTAAAGAGGAGGCATATGGGGCTATCAATGATGATTTAAAACAAGAAGTTAAAAGAAGCGAACTTCCTCAAGATATTACACCCGAAGTTGGTATGGGACTAGTTTCTAAATCTCCTGAAGGTCAAGAAATGAATTTAGTTGTGGTTGAGGTTAAAGAGGAAAGTATTGTTATAGACGGAAATCATCCTTTAGCTGGAAAAGACCTTATTTTTGATCTTGAAGTAATAGAAATTATAGATGTAGAGATTGCAGAATAAAACAAGTTACCTATATTTAAATTACCTGACAGCCTTTGTTCAACAAAGGCTGTCAGTCTTTAATTGGTTAAAAAAATCAGAAGCAATAAACTAAACATAAAGTTTTATTCTGATTAGTTTGCTTTAGTGTATTATACTGAAATAGGTTGACCATTTTTGATGGTTAATTCGTTTTTTATTTATTCAGTTAAACCATTTTTTCAGCCTTTGATTGGCAAAAAATGATTGAACTTAAAGTTTGGTTTTAAATTTTAAGTTCGAGTAAATTTACTTTATTTTTTCGATACGATTTATATTTGATGTTAGGATTGTTATGCACTTCAAAAGGTTTTCTTAAATCCAGGCTAAAATGAGTTCTTAAATGATTGTAAATATATACGGCATTATTAACCATTTTTTGAGCTAATTCTGTGTTTTTAATTGTTTTCTTTAATGCGTATTCGTATTTTAAAGTTCTGTTAACTCTTTCAGCAACAGCATTTTCATAAGGGTCGTATTGTTCGGTCATACTCATTATTATTCCATTTTGTTCAGCGAACTCGGTATATTTAGGATTGCAATACTGAAAACCTCTGTCAGAGTGATGTATTATCTTTTCATTAGGATATTTCCGGTTTTTAATAGCCATTTTGAGCGCATCTACACACAATGACACTTTCATATGATTATCCAATTTATAGCCCATAATTTGCTTAGAATAGGCGTCTGTAACTAATGCAAGGTAATTGTGTCCATTTTGTGTTTTAATATAAGTAATATCGCTTACCCAAAGCTGTTCGGGTCTTGTTGGTACTTTGTCTTTTACTAAGTTTTTGTATTTATGATATAAATGATTAGAATTGGTTGTTGTATGATAGTTTCTACGTTTGGGAATGAGTAGGTTATGAGCTCTTAAGAACTGGTAGAACTTGTCACGACCTAGTTTAATATTGAGGTTTTTCATTTGAGAATTGAGTTCTTTATGAAGCTTTAAGCCACCAGTTTTTTGTCCAACTAGTTTACGATAATCTTGTACTAATTGGATAAGGATTTGTTCTTGAATTACTTTAGTTTGTTGAGATTTTAAGCGCTTATAGAAGGCTTGTTTGCTAATCCCAAAACACTCGATTAACCATTTTCTTTTAAACGGTCTTGTTTCTTTTTTTGAATCTCGTCGGCTAATGTTTTGGGTAATGACTTTTTTGCTAAATCGACACCTGTAATAAGTTCCATATCAGCAATTATATCTTGCTGAAAGTCTTTTACAAACTCCAATTCTTCAATACGTTCTTTTAGTTTCTTGATTTCGTCTTTTTTGCTCATTCCTAATTTCTTTTGCTCTAAAGTACTATATTTTTTCAACCAATAGTCAATAGAAGATCTAGAAACAGCATATTTTTTAGCTGCATAATTGACAGATATTCTACCATTTTGTACTTGATCAATAATGAGTAGTTTTAGATCGAAACCTACTTTTTCATAGGGTTTTTTTCGGCAGGGTGGTTTTTGTTCTTTCATACTTTCGTTGTTTAAGTTGTCTAATTTTTAGTCAACCTATTTCAGGAAAGTACAGTTCCTTCAATATATTGCCACTCTTTGCTATAAGATTGAAAACTAGTTGTAGCTACACTGAAATTTTGCTCTAATGTTTTAAATTTAAATGTATAGGTTTTAAATTCAGAAGGAATAGTAGCGTATATTTTACCTAAGTTAACCGTAACCGTGTACTCTTTATTTGGTTCTAAATTTTTTGAAGGTTGAAAAAATAAACTTCTTGAATTTAAAGCTGATAATTTCCCTTCAATTGAAGGTGAAATAGTTATTGCATTTTTAGAAACTTCTTTATTTGGAACCCATGAATCAACTTCATTAACCAAATCAATTCTAATAGGTTCAGCAATTGAAATTACACCTGAAGTTGTGTAGCTAATGTACTTTCTAAATTTAAAAATATTATTGGTTGTTTCTTGTGGGTTGTCATTTTTACATGACAAGAAAATTACACTTACTAAAAGTGTAAAAACTAAATGTTGAAGTCTCATCTTAAGCGAATTATATTGTTGGCAAATTTTTTATGAAATTACTAAAAAATAAACAGCGAAAGTTGAAAAATCAAAATTTTAAATTATTCTATTTTTTAATAGGTAAAACGTAAAAAAATATTGCTACAAAGTGTGCAAAACTACCTAATAACACAAAAATATGAAAAATAGCATGGTTATATTTTAAGTTTTTAATACTGTATAAAACAGCACCAATAGTATAGAAAATTCCACCAGCTAATAACCACATTAAACCTTCAAAAGGTAAATTATGAACTAATGGTTTTATAGCAAAAATTACAACCCAGCCCATAAGGACATAGGCAAAAGTTGATATTTTATCGTATTTTCCTATAAAAAAAAGTTTTAAAATAATACCTGCAATTGCCAAACCCCAAGAAACTCCAAAAATTGTCCAGCCAACCCAACCATTTAAAACCACCAGAGTAAAAGGTGTATAAGTTCCTGCAATTAAAACATAAATAGCAGAATGATCAAAAATGTTTAAACGATGTCTTAATTTTGGATTTTGAGCGTAATGATAAAATGTTGAAGCAGAATATAGCACAATTAAACTAGCACCATAAATAGTAAAACTTACAATGTGCCAAGCACTTCCGTAAATACTAGAATATACTACCAGTAAAATTAAGGCTGCAATGCTTAAAATCAATCCAATAGCGTGTGAAATTATATTAAATTTTTCTTCTTTTGGGTCGTAATATGTGATATCTTTTTTTTCCATTTTAGTTAAACGAGAAAAGTTTTAGTTAAGTACTTATTTGTTGAGGTTTTAAATCTGAAATTAATTCATTGTAAATAACATCAAATGTTTGTTTTTTTAAAGAATCGTTGTCTTTTAAGGTAAGTCCTTCTGTTTTAATAAAATGATGAATTTTTATACGCAATTTACCGGGGCTTCCACTAAAAAAAGTATAAGAAAATCTTTTTTTACAATCGTACATTGTAATTGGTACAATTGGGATTTGATGTTCAATTGCCAGTTTAAAAGCACCATTTTTAAATTCACTTAAAACCACACTTTCATCATCAGGAACCAATCCTTCAGGGAAAATACAAATATCAAGCCCCTCACTCATTCTTCTTCTTGCTTCATCAAAAACAGCCAATCTGCTTTTTGAATTACTTCTATCAACAATAATACAAGTTCGTTTATAAAAAAAACCAAAAATTGGTATTTTAGTCAATTCTTTTTTTCCAACAAATACAAAAGGATTTTTTGTAACGGAAAGCATTACCATCACATCAATCATTGATGTATGGTTTGGACAAAACATAAAACTTTTTTCTTTTGCTAAAACCTGGTTTTCTTCTAAAATAACTTTAAAACCCATCACAAAAATTAAGGTTTTAGCCCAAGCTCTAGCTATTTTAAAAAACACAGGATATAATTTTTCTGAAGAAGTAACTACTATTAATACTGGAAAAATAGGAATCATTGTTAGTAATAACCAAGCTAAAAACCAAACTCTCCAAAAAATATAAAAAGGATACCTAAAAAATTTCATGCGTTGCTATTTTATTTTTGAGAAGTAGCATATGCTGTTTTTTATTCAGCATTCTTACACAATTCAAAATTTGACATGCTCGTTTCATAAGTACCAAAAATAGTAATTTTAAATCTATTGTTAATTTCTTTTTGAAATATGTATTTTTGCGTCAAAATTATATTTAATGTCAAGAATTTTAACAGGTGTACAAAGTACAGGAACACCACATTTAGGAAACTTATTAGGAGCAATTATTCCTGCTATTGAAATGGCAAATAATCCTAAAAACGAATCATTTTTATTTATTGCAGATTTGCATTCGTTAACTCAAATTAAAAATGGTAAAGAATTACGTGAAAACACCTATTCAACTGCAGCAACTTGGCTTGCTTTTGGTTTAGATGTGAATAAAACCGTTTTTTACAGACAAAGTGATATTCCTGAAGTAACTGAACTTTCTTGGTATTTAAGTTGTTTTTTTCCATACCAACGGTTAACCTTAGCACATAGTTTTAAGGATAAGTCCGATAGATTAGAGGATGTAAACGCTGGTTTATTTGCGTACCCAATGTTAATGGCTGCAGACATTTTATTATACGATGCTGAAATTGTTCCTGTAGGTAAAGATCAATTACAACATTTAGAAATATCTAGAGATGTTGCTAACCGATTTAATCATCAAATGGGAGATACTTTGGTTCCGCCAGAAGCAAAAATACAAGATGGTACAATGTGGGTTCCTGGAACTGATGGAGGAAAAATGAGTAAATCTAGTGGAAATATTATCAATTTGTTTTTACCCGATAAGCAATTGCGTAAACAAATTATGAAAATAAAAACAGATTCTACGCCGTTAGAAGAACCTAAAAATCCTGATACTTTTAATTTATTTAATTTGTATAAATTATTAGCTTCTGATGAACAAATTGCTGAAATGAGGGCGAATTATGAAGGTGGTAATTATGGCTATGGAACTGCTAAACAAGCTTTTTATGAATTGTTAGTCGAAAAATTTTCAATTGAAAGAGAACGTTACAATTATTATATGAATAACCTTGAAGAAATTGATAAAGCACTTGCTGTTGGGGCTGAAAAAGCCAAAACTGTAGCTACAAGTGTTTTAAAACGAGTTAGAGAGAAGTTAGGGTATTAAAAACAGAAAAGAGATTAAGATCTATAAAAAATAAACCCGTTAACCTGAATTAAATTTAGGTTAACGGGTTTTCTTATGTTTTTAAGATTTCTACCCTTCTAACTTTGAAGAAAGTTCAAACCAACGTTCTTCTTTTTTATCTATTTCAGAACTAATTTCTTGTAGTTTTATAGATAACTCATTAATTTCTTCACCAGAAAGTGTGCTATCTAAGAACTTAGCTTCTATTTCACTTTTTTGAGTGTTTAAAGCTTCTATTTTACCATCAATAGCCTCAAACTCTTTTTTTTCTTTAAAAGAAAGTTTAACAACAGTTGTATTTTTTTCTCGGGTATCTTCTTTTTGAATGCTTACACTTTCTTCTTTAGGTTTTGAATCTTCATACACTCTATAATCTGAATAATTTCCAGGGAAATCTTCAATTATTCCATCACCTTGAAACACAAATAAATGGTCAACTATTTTATCCATAAAATAACGATCGTGAGAAACCACTAATAAACAACCAGGAAAATCTAACAAGAAATCTTCCAATACATTTAAGGTGATAATATCTAAATCGTTCGTTGGTTCATCTAAAATTAAAAAGTTTGGGTTTTGAATTAAAACGGTACATAAATAGAGTCTTTTACGCTCGCCACCACTTAATTTTTCTACAAAATCATACTGTCTTTTTCTGCTAAATAAAAATCGCTCAAGTAACTGAGCTGCGGAAAGACTTCTACCTTTAGTTAACGGAATTTGTTCACCATATTCTTTAATAATTTCAATAACTTTTTGACCAGGTTTTGGGTTAATTCCATCTTGTGTATAATATCCAAATTTAATAGTTTCACCAACTGAAACTTTCCCAGAATCTACTGGAATTCCACCAGTAATAATATTTAAAAATGTAGATTTCCCAGTTCCATTTTTTCCAATAATTCCAATACGTTCACCACGTAAAAAATTATATTCAAATTTGTCTAAAATTTTTAAATCTCCAAATGATTTTGAAATTTTATGAAGTTCTAAAATTTTAGAACCCATACGTTCCATATTTATTTCTAATTGAACTTTATGATTGTCTCTACGTTTATGAGCTTCTTCTTTTATTTTGTAAAAATCATCAATTCTAGATTTAGATTTGGTGGTTCGAGCCTTTGGCTGTCTACGCATCCAGTCTAATTCTTTTGTAAATAGATTTTTAGCCTTATCAACAGTTGCTTGCTCTGCAGCAATACGTTCTTCTTTTTTTTCTAAATAGTAGGAATAATTGCCTTTGTACGTATAAAAACCGCCATTATCTAGTTCAACAATTTCATTACAAACTCGTTCTAGAAAGTACCTATCATGTGTTACCATAAACAAGGTAATTTTTTCTTTTTTAAAGTAATTTTCTAGCCATTCAATCATTTCTAAATCTAAATGATTGGTTGGCTCGTCTAAAATTAGTAAATCGGGTTTATGAATAAGAATTACAGCTAAAGATAAACGTTTACGCTGTCCACCAGACAACGAGCTTACTTTTTGAGATAAATCTTCTAATTTTAATTTGAATAATATTTGTTTGTATTGTGTTTCAAAATCCCACGCATTAAGTCGTTCCATTTTTTCAAAAGCTTGCTGATATGCTTTTTCATCAGAAGGATTTTTTAATGCATTTTCATATTCTTCAATAACTTTTAAAGTATCGTTATCTGAATTAAAAATAGTTTGTTCAACTGTTAAATCGTGGTCTAAATCTTCTTCTTGAGATAAATATTCAATTTTTAATCCTTTTCTAGAAATTACTTGTCCGGTATCAGAGCTTGCAACACCCGCAAGTATATTAAGAATTGAAGTTTTTCCAGCTCCATTTTTTGCAATAAAAGCAATTTTTTGGTCTTTATTTATTCCAAAGGAGATATCACTAAAAAGTTCAACTTCTCCAAATGCTTTTGATATGTTTTCAACCGACAGGTAATTCATTCATTATAAATTTTGGCAAAGCTACATAAAAAAACCCGAGAAGAAATTCTCGGGTTTTTAAAGTAAAAATGAAGTTGATAATTATTCTTTAATAAATTTAGATATAATTGATTTTTGACCGTCGTTAACTTCTAATATGTAAACATCAGGTTTTAAATTAGAGACATCAATATTTTCTCTAAGTTCTTTTCCGGTTTTTACAATTTGCCCAAGTTTGTTTGTAATCTTATAACTTAGGGCATTACTTTTATTTAGTTTAACCTGAATAGATTTAGTTGTTGGGTTTGGATAAACTTTCAAGTCAGCTGAGCTTTCATTTCCTAAATTTTCTGATGGAATATAGGTGAAAGATGAGTTAAAATTAACTGCAGTGTTACTAATATTTACAGTATAATCTTCAACTTCCCCATACGAAAATGTTTCACAAGCTGTTTGAGCTGAATTGTATTTCATAGAAACACGCATTCTAGTTTGACCTGTTAATGCTGATGTTGGAATTGTAACATCAGCAGATAGATTCGCAGAGCTAGAAGAAGACCCTGAAACAACTTTTTCAGTAGTATCAAATACTCCATTTTGGTTATAATCTATCCAAATAGCCCAAAATTCAGTATAAGCAGTACTTCTAAATCCAGCACTCATTAAAATTTGATTTGTACTTCCTTTAACAACAGTAGCTACTTTTGATGTGAAGTCTGCATAACCTCCATTATTTCCAGTAGTATTTATCATTCCACCAAAAGAAACATAATCAATCCACTCGTAAGAAGAATTACTTCCTTTAGTTGTACAATAAGTAACTTGGTTATTTAATGTTATAATAGTTGCAATATTACTTGCTACAGATATATTACCAACTAAATCTTTAGCTTTCACAGTAAAGCTATATGAAGTAGCTGCTGTTAAAGCAGTAACTTGATATGTAGTACCTGTAACTGAAGCCAATAAGCTAGTTCCTTGATATACATTATAACCTGTAACTGCAACGTTATCTGTTGCGCCATTCCAAGATAAACTAACAGTACTATTAGTTGCATTACTGGCTGTTAATGTTGGAGCACTTGGTGCTTGTGTATCAGGTGCTATTGTAGTAACATTTACAACATTACTAGCATTAGAAATATTGCCTGCAGCATCTTTTGCTTTTACAGTGAAACTATATGAAGTTCCAGCTGTTAAAGCAGTAACTTGATATGTAGTACCTGTAACCGAAGCTAATAAACTAGCTCCTTGATATATATTGTAACCAGTAACAGCAACATTATCTGTTGCTCCACTCCAAGATAAATCAACGCTAGTTTGAGTTTTGTTGCTTGAAACTAAAGTAGGTGCAATAGGTGCTTGTGTATCAGGGGTAGCATCAATCAATACAACAGAATAATCTTCAACTTCACCATAAGAAAAGGCCTCACAAGCGGTTGGGACTGCATTATATTTCATAGAAATTCTCATTCTAGTTGAACCACTAACTGCTGAAGCAGGAACTGTAAAAGTACCACTAACAGGTGTAGTTTTTGAAGCAACTTTTGACCAAACTAACTCTCCAGCATCACTAAAATCTCCATTTTTATTGTAGTCAATCCAAACAGCATAACCTTCACTATATACTGTACCAGTCCAAGTAGGTGTAATTGTAATAGTAGCTACATCTCCTTTATTTAAATCGGTTGAAATAGCAGTGTGATTCGTATAACCACTACCTGAAACTGTTGAATTATTAATAGTTCCTATTTGTACTCGTCCAATATATTCATCTGCAACACTATTTCCTTGAGATATACAATAAGCAACAGAAGTATTGCCATATTCACTTCCAACACCAACAGCATAAAAAGCATTAGTAGTTGCAATTACTTCAGGAGAGCCAACACCGTATAAATCTTCAGCAGATTGAATACCTGAAGTTCTCGCATCAGCATAAGTTGAGTTCGCAGATAAATAAACGCTTTCTAATCTAAAAGCTATTTGAGCTGCTTTATCAATTCCAATACCTGAAACACTGTAAGAACTTCCAATATCATTGGAGCCAGTTTTTCCTACGGATAAAATATAAAACCAATGATTTAATACTCCCGAATTAGTATGTACACCACAATAATCATTTGTTTGAGTTGGTGTGCCACAATTTACATTAACCCAATTAGTTCCACCGTAAGTGTCAGGTTGTCCTTCATCTTTTGGGTTACTCATAGATCTTAATGCAACACTTGTTGTTCTTCTTTCAATATCTTCACCAATTAACCAAGTTGATTTTTCTGGAGCCGCATAAGCTTCAACAGCTGCTGCCCAAATATCTGAAAAAGCTTCATTCATAGCTCCTGACTCTTTTTGGTAAGCTAAATCGGCAGTATAAGTACAAATTGCATGTCCAATTTCATGTGCAGCTACATCTAATGAAGTAAGAATATCAAAATAACCGTTACCTACTGTTCCGTTTGAACTTCCATCTCCATACGTCATTCTAGAACCATCCCAAAAAGCATTATCATAAGCTGCATCATAGTGAACATAGCTATTAATTGCTGCTCCTGTGTTATTAAAACTATTTCTTCCATGCTTAGTTAACCAATAATCGTAAGTCATTTCAGCTCCCCAATGAGCATCTAATGCACCGTTATCTTTAGCAGCATTATCCCATTCTGCAGCTGTCCAATTATTATCGTTGTCAGAAAAATTAATAGCAGAATTATAATTAGTACTTTCATTCATATCATACGTGTTAATTCCATTACCTCTAGAATTATCACTTAAAATATAACTGCCACCACTAGAAAGTGTTTCAATGGTTCTAGCTCCACTATATCTTGTAGCTGAACCCGTGGCGGCTATCATTATGTTATCTTCTTTTTTAGCACTATTTATTTTAGATTTATAATCTTCAAAATCAACACCAATTAAATTGTTAGCATGTTTAATGATGGCATTATAAAATAAAATTTCACCATTTTGGGCATCAACATAAACATAACCTCTACTTATAGGTTTTGTAGCATAAATATCAAATTTATAGGCTAATCTATTTTCTTTTTTGTCAATTAAAACACCTGGTAAAATAACTAATTCTCCTTCAGGTTTTTTATAATTAATAAGTTTAGAATCAATGGAGTTTTGCCATAAATATGAAGTAGCTCCTATATGTGAAACTGCTTTTTGAAAAGCTGAGCTTTTAGAAATCTTAGGGGTAGTATTTAAATCTTCTATTTGATAAAACTCACCAGAAATTGATTTAACTTCTCCATTTTTATTATGTAAAATTGGAGTTGAAAATTCAACTTTTACATCATTATAAAATTGTTGATGTTTTTCATGTGTAAACCCTAATTTATCATTTTCACTTGTTATTAAAACAATTTTATCTTGAGGTTTAAGTTGTAAATGTTCTTTAAATAATAAATCCTTTTCACTTGTTTTGTAAACCTTATCAATATTTTTTTTCAAATAGTTAGGTTTTGCTTTAAGTTTTTGATCCTTTTCTTGTCCATAGATTTGTCCTATAAATAAAGAAAAGACAATAAAAAAGAAAATTAATTTTTTTTCGGGGTAGTTTTTTTTCATATTATATTATGTTTAAAAAATTAGTTAAAAAATATTAAATTATGGTCGAATATATTTAAATTAATAGTAATAAAACAAAATAATAATCTTTTTATATGAAAAAACACAATATTTAGAGGAGAACACATACCTTTTGTAAGGAAAAAACACACTTTTAATAAGTTATTTTCAAAATAAAAAGAATTTTTAGCGTATTTTTTTAATGATTTAAATATGAATTAATTAATCTAATTAACAGTGCTTTTTGAATTGTTGAAACTCTTTATTATTAAAATTAATTTAAGAGCAATAATTATATATTGCACACAAGTATGAAAAGCAAAAATTTACATCTTTTATTTTTAATTGGAATTGTATTAATTTCTAATTTTTCTTATGCTCAAACAATTAATATTCCTGAAGAAAATAATTTCAAACCTGTTTTTTGAGGCTTAAAAACAAAAGGTAGAAGAACTCATTGTTGGGATTGAAAAAAACGCACTTTCAACGCAAAGAATTAAAGGATTTAAAAAAGTATCTTGAATATAGAGAAACACTTAACTTTATTAAAAATAGTTTGCTCAACAGTTAAATCGTGGTCTAAATCTTCTTCTTGAGATAAATATTCAATTTTTAGAGATTACTTGTCTGGTATTAGAGCTTGAAACACCAGCAAGCATGTTCAGAATTGAAGTTTTTACAGCTCCATTTTTTGCAATAAAAGCAATATTTTAGTCTTTATTTATTCCAAAGGAGATTTCATTAAAAAGTTCAACTTCTCCAAATGCTTTTGATATGTTTCCAGCCGATAGGTAATTCATTCATTATAAATTTTGGTAAAGTACATGAAAAAACCCGAGAATTTCTTCTCGGGTTTTTTTAATTTAAATGGTGTTTTTTATTGTTTTATGAATTTTTTCGATATAATTTCATCTCCATCATTAATGTTAATTAAATAAACTCCAGGCTTTAAATCGCCAACATTAATAACATTATTTAAGTTTCCTGCTTTTACAGTTTGACCTAAAATATTAGCTATTTTAAAACTAGCATTTGAAGTATTAGCCATTTTAACTGTTAAAAATTCTCCTTTAACAGGATTTGGATAGATAGAAACTTCTGAGATTTCTGTTTCAAAAGAAGAATCTACAAAACGTGCAGTTCCACCAGAAATTATCACAGTATAATCTTCAACTTCACCATATGAAAAAGCTTCACAAGCTGTTGGAATTCCATTATATTTCATAGAAATTCTCATTCTAGTAGCTCCATTTGTAGCACTAGCCGGTACAGTAAATGACCCACTTACAGGTGTTGTTTTTGAAGCAGCTTTTGTCCAAACTTGTTCTCCAGCATCTGTAAAATCACCGTTCTGATTGTAATCAATCCAAACACTATATCCTTCATTATATAAACTTCCATTCCATTTAGGTGTAATTGTTATAGTTGCTTGTACACCTTTATCTAGGTTTGTTGATAGTGATGTGTGATCGCTATAACCATTACCGCCTGTTGAGGTATTGTTAATTGTACCAATTTGCACTTTATTTATATATTCATCAGCAACGCTATTTCCTTTAGAAGCACAATAAGTTAATGATTGTGTTAAAGTTGAAATTGTTGCAACATTACTATCGGTTGAAATATTACCCGCAGCATCTTTAGCTTTCACTTTAAAGTTATAAGAAGTTGCAGCAGTTAAACCAGTTACTTGGTAAGTTGTACCTGTAACAGAAGTTAAAAGTACATTGTTTTTATAAACATCATATCCAGTAACACCAACATTATCAGTTGATCCACTCCAAGCTAAATTAACACTTGTTTGTGTTATGTTACTTGTTGTTAAAGTAGGGCTTGTTGGAGCTTGTGTATCAGGACTAGCTGTATTTAATACAACGGTGTAATCTTCAACTTCACCATAAGAGAATGCTTCACAAGCGGTTGGAATACCATTATATTTCATAGAAACTCTCATTCTAGTAGCTCCGCTTGTTGCACTTGTTGGAATTGTAAAAGATCCACTTACAGGTGTTGTTTGTGATGCAGCTTTAGTCCAAACTTGTTCACCAGCATCTGTAAAGACACCGTTTTGGTTATAGTCAATCCAAACACTATATCCTTCGTTGTATAAACTTCCATTCCATTTAGGTGTAATTGTTATAGTTGCTTGTACACCCTTATCAAGGTTTGTTGAGAGTGATGTGTGATCGCTATAACCATTACCGCCTGTTGAGGTGTTATTAATTGTACCAATTTGCACTTTATTTATATATTCATCAGCAACACTATTTCCTTTAGAAGCACAATAAGTTAATGATTGTGTTAAGGTTGAAACAGTTACAGTATTACTGTTAGATGTGTTTCCAGCAGCATCTTTTGCTCTAACATTAAAATTGTAAGAAGTTGCTGCAGTTAGCCCTGTTGCTTGATATGAAGTTCCTGTAACAGAAGTTAAAAGAACATTGTTTTTATAAACATCATATCCAGTAACTCCAACATTATCAGTAGCAGCATTCCAAGATAAATTAACTGTAGTTTGAGTAATATTACTTGTTGTTAATATTGGACTTGATGGCGCTTGAGTATCTGGTGTAACAGTTGTAATAGTTTCTGTATTACTACTAGTTGAAATATTTCCAGCAGCATCTTTAGCTTTTACAGTAAAGTTATAAGAACTTCCTGAAGTTAACCCTATAACTTGATAAGAAGTTCCTGTAACAGATGTTAAAAGAACATTGTTTTTATAAACATCATATCCAGTAACACCAATATTATCAGTTGAACCACTCCAAACTAAATCTACAGTTGTTTCTGTAATATTATTGCTCGTTAATACTGGAGCTGAAGGTGCTTGAGTATCAGGAGCTGTAATAGTTGTAATTGAAACAATATTGCTATCTATAGAAATGTTTCCGGCAGCATCTTTCGCTTTTACTTTAAAATTGTAAGCTGTACCGTTAGTTAAACCTGTTACTTGATAAGAAGTTCCTGTAACAGAAGTTAAAAGTACATTGTCCTTATAAATATCATATCCAGTAACACCAATATTATCAGTTGAACCACTCCAAACTAAATCTACAGTTGTTTCTGTAATATTGTTGCTCGTTAATACTGGAGCAGAAGGTGCTTGTGAATCTGGAGCTGTAAGTGTAGTTACTAAAACTATATTACTATCAGTAGAAATATTTCCAGCAGCATCTTTAGCTTTTACTTTAAAATTATAAGTGGTTGCATCTGTTAATCCTGTTGCTTGATATGAAGTTCCCGTGATAGAAGTTAAAAGAATATTGTTTTTATAAACATCATACCCAGTTACTCCAACATTATCAGTTGAACCACTCCAAGATAAATTAACCGTAGTTTCTGTTATGTTTGAGAAAGTTAAAGTAGCTGCAGTTGGCGCTTGTGTGTCTGGAGTTGAATCCATCAAAACAACAGTGTAATCTTCTACTTCACCATATGAAAAAGCTTCACAAGCAGTTGGAATCGCATTATATTTCATTGAAACTCTCATTCTAGTTGTTCCAGTTACTGCGCCTGAAGGGATGGTAAAAGTACCACTTACAGGTGTAGTTTTTGAAGCAGCTTTTGTCCAAACTTGTTCTCCCGCATCTGTAAAGTCACCATCTTTATTATAATCAATCCAAACACCGTATCCTTCACTATAAACAGTTCCATTCCAAGTAGGGGTTATTGTTATTGTTACAGCTTCACCTTTATTTAAATTTGTTGAAATAGATGTATGATCTGTATAGCCGTTACTTCCATTTGAAGAATTGTTAATTGTTCCAATTTGAACATTGCTAATATATTCATCAGCAACACTATTTCCTTTAGATGCACAATAAGTTAATACCTGATCTAATGTTGTAAAGTTAACAGAAGAGCTAAATGCAGAGCTCCCACTTGAACACATACTCTGAACTTGCGCTTCGTATTGTGTTAATGTGTTTAATCCCGTTAAGTTTGTAGAAGTAGTACCTGTGTTTACAGGAGTCCATGTTGAAGTTCCAACTTGACGATATTGCACATTGTATGTTGCTCCAGAAACTGAATTCCAAGAAATGGTTGCACTAGTTGCGCTCACATTAGAAGAATTAACTCCTGTTGGTACAGTTGCGTTACAAACAACTTCTCCAGCAATTGTAAAGTTAGTGTTTGAAACATCATAAAAAATATTAGTAGCAGCTTCAACTTTTATTCTATTTTGTGTACCTACATTATTTGGTACTGTAATTTGAGCTGAACCATTATTTGTGACTCCTGAAGCTAATGTAATTGGATATGTATTTCCACAATCCTTTGACAATAGAATATTTACGGTTTGACAATTTACAGCTGTTCCATTAGTTCCCGCTACATCCCAAGTAACAGTTTGTAATTGGCTTGCATTCCAAGTAATATTTGTGTTTGGCGTTAAAACTACAAATGGTCCTGCTGAACTATTTACATTCACAACCATATCATCACTATTATTTGCGCCACCACCAGCAACATTATCTCTAACTGTTAATCTAAAATTTAATGTTCTTGCTACAGAAGGGACTGCCTCCCATTGTGTAGAAGTACTTCCTGCTAAAACTGTTGAAAGTTCAGGAAAAGATCTTGATTTTAATGTTGTTGGAGAAAACGATCTAAAAGCTATACCAGTTATTGCCGTTGCACTTGGGTAAGTTGTAGCTGCATTATTTTCATTCATTTGTTCCCAACAAAATGATAAACTATTGTTACCATCAGCATCAGTACCATCACCCGTTAACATAAAAGGTGTGCTTTTAGGAATTGTAAAATCACCACCAGCTAAAGCTGTTGGAACGTTGTTTCCTGTTGCTGTATTTGTTTGACAACTTGTTGTTTTTACATAATTTGTAATTTGTTGAATGGATATTGCATGAAAATAAGCATCACTATGTGCTTGCACATCAGTAGCTCCAGTAATTCCAGCATATCCCATAATTGTTGATCCACTTCCTGGTTCCATTTGAGCATCAGCTCCTTCATTCCCATTAAATGTCCATGTGTGATTTCCTCCAAATTGATGTCCCATTTCATGAGCTACATAATCTACATAGTAATTATCACCTTCAGGAGTAGTATGTGAAGTATATCCACTCCCTTTTTAGTTGCTTACACAAACACAACCTATACAGCCAGCGTTACCATTATTAGTTCCTTTATGAACCAAATGTCCAATATCGTAATTAGATTCACCAATAACACTTGTAAGAGTTGATTGTAATTGCGAGTTTAAACTAGTTGTATAAGGGTCACTATTTGCACTTGTATAAATTACAGCATCATTATTTGCAATTAATTCCATGGTAACACCAAAATCTATTTCAAAAATACCATTTACTCGTGTTAGAGTTGCATTTATAGCTGCCAAAGCATTTGCTTTTGTGCCTCCAAAATATTGAGTATATTCACCACTTGCAGACATTGCTAATCTGAAAGTTCTTAAAGTACTATCATCAGCGTTTGGTCTTGCAACCGTTGTTTTCTGAGATTTAATTTTATTTGATACATCTTCTTTCACTAAACATTCAAAAGAATTTAGAGAAGCATCTTTAGATTTTTTACTATACACCATATATTGAGTAAAATCTGAAGTGTATGGCTCAATAAATACTGCATTTTTTCCTGCAGAAATTGTCATCGTTTTTAGTCCTAATTGAGAAATACTAAAACGAATTGTTGCAGTAGGATCATCAATTCCTTTACCTGCATACGATCTAATTGATGGGTATTTTGCTTGTAAATCTGGATGCATTACTGAGGCTTCAAAAATGCTAAAACGTTCTAATTTTCCTTCAGCATTTGGAAACTCAATAACAGTAGATGATTTTTGTAAATATCCTCCTCTTTTTGGAGAATTAGCTAGGGCATTTTTCAGAACAGAAATATCAAGATTGTAAACTTGAAAATTAGTTGAAATTTGATTTCTGTTTTGTAATACATTATTTTTTTCGCTTGTTGAAGATTTTACCCAAGGATTTACACTTTGTGAAAATCCGAAAGTAAATGATAAAATAAAAGTAAAAAAAGTAGTTTTTTTAGCATATAATTATTTTTTAAGATTGAAAAATTTTAACGTCCGAATTTAACAATTATTATTTAATTGAACAATAATTTAACAAAAAATGTTAAATTTTGTTAAATTATTAATACTTTATGAAAAAAAGCTAGCAATTAATTTACAAAGTAATGGAAAATGTTTTAAAAGTACTGGGTTTCAAAATTTCCTTTAGCTAAAAAGAAGATATAAATACGATGGTTCATAGTGTTCGTTTTTAAAAAAAATGGTCATTTTTTAAATTAAGAAATTCAAATTTAATTTACGAATCTTGAAAAATTTTATGTTCATTAAAATTTAATTTATTGTATTTTATCATAATTTTTTAACTTGAATTTAGATTTTAAAGTGATAAATTTAAAGAGTAACCTTATTAAAATTGATTTTTTAAAGGCTAATAAATTGTATATTGCACACAAGTATGAAAAACAAAAATTTACATATTTTATTTTTAATGGGAATTATTTTAATTTCAAGTTTTTCACGTGCTCAAACAATTAATATTGCTGAAGAAAATAATTTAAAATTTCAAACTCATTTTTTTGAAGCTTTAAAACAAAAGGCAATTAAAAATTACAGTAAAGCTATTGAAAATTTAGAAAAATGTTATGAAATAGATTCGTTAAATATGGCCGTTCATTTTGAATTGTAAAAAAACAAACTTGAGTTACATAACTATTTTGAGGCTGAATTCTTTATAAATAAAGCTTTAATGAGTGACCCAAACAATTGCTACTTGTTGGAGCAAAAAGTAGCAGTTTTTTTAGAACAACAAAATTTTAATAAGGCAATTGAAACTCAAAAGAAAATTGTAGGATTACAACCGAAATATTCCGATAAATTAATACTGTTATATATTCAAAATAAAGATTTTAAAAAGGCAGAAGAACTCATAGTTAAAATTGAAGAAAATGCACTTTCAACACAAAGAATTAAAGGGTTTAAAAAGTATCTTGAAAGTAGAGAAACACTTAACATAATTAAAGATATTGAGGAAGATATAGCTATTTCATCTATTGATATTGAAGGATTAAAAGAAAAATACAAACAAAATAAAGAGTATAAAACGATACAGGAAATTTTAAATAAAGAAGTTGAAAATGAACTTTTTAACGATTTATATGTAGATAGTAAAAATGCATTAGAACTATTTCCGGCACAACCTTATTTATATAAAATGAACGGATTTGCATTAAATAAATTAGGAAAATATAATGAAGCAAAAGACGTTTTAACTCTTGGCATTGATTTTGTTATAGATAATGCAACAATGGAAGCTGATTTTTATGAGCAGCTTTCTATAGCTTATGAAGGGCTAAAACAAATTAAAGAGGCTTTAAAATATAAACAGAAAGCTGAAATACTAAGACGTAATAATTAAATGAAACATTTTATAAAAATATTAATCTTACTTTTATTCGTTGTCACTTCGTGTAAAACAGCAAAAAACACGACAGGAACAAACAATGTTGCTATACTATCAACAAATAGAATAATTAGTAATCATTATACAAATAATTTTCACCAACAAACTGTAAGTGCAAATCTTAAAGCTAAATTTAATGACCACAAAACTTCTGCAACAGTAAGTATTAAATTGCGTTTAGAAAAAGATAAAACTATTTGGATGAGTGCTACAAAATTAGGATTTCCTATAGCGAAAGTTAAAATTACACCTAATAGAGTTGTTTATTATGAAAAATTACAACGAACTTATTTTGATGGAGATTTTTCACTATTAAGTAAATGGTTAGGCACAGAATTAGATTATGAGAAAGTTCAAAATATTTTATTAGGTCAGGCTGTTTTAAATTTAAAAAAAGGAAAATATAATTCTAAAATTGACAATAATTTATACGAATTATCTCCTAAGAAAGACAATGAATTGTTTGGGATTTTGTTTTTTATGAACCCTGATAATTTTAAGTTAAATAAACAAGAAATTAGTCACCCTGAAAAACAGCAATTATTATCGGTTTCTTATCCAAATTATAGCTTAATTAAAGGAGAGCAATTCCCTGAAGAAATTGATATTACAGCAACTGACAATAAGAATTTAACCACCATAAATATTGAATATCGTTCTGTTGAATTTAATAATGAATTAACTTTTCCATTTTCAATTCCTAGTGGTTACAAAGAAATTATTTTAAAATAATGCAGTTTAAATTAAACCACCTCCTTTTTGTTTTAACACTAATACTTAGTGTAAATATTTCGGCACAACAAACTAAACGCGAAGTGTTAGAAGCGCGTCGTGTTCAAAATCAAAAAGATCAAATTTACATCAATGCCTTACTTTCTAATACGAAAAGAAAAGAGCAAAATGTGTTAAGCGATTTAACCGATTTAAAAGTTAAAATTAAAACAAGGGAAGACCTTATTTCTGCTATCACAAACGAATCTAATGAACTTGACAATGAGATTTATTTGAATCAACTGGAGATAAATCAAAATAAACGAGATTTAGAAACCTTAAAAAAGGATTATGCCGATATGATTTATAAATCATACAAAAGTAAATCTCAAAATAGTAGAATTATGTTTTTGTTATCTTCTGAAAATTTTCTTCAGGGATATAAAAGATTTCAGTATATGAAGCAGTATACTTCTTTTAGAAAAAAACAAGGAGAAGAAATTCAACAAAAAACAATAGAATTGGAAGTTTTAGGAGATAATTTAAAAGTAAAAAAAGACTTAAAACAAAAATTATTATCCCAAGAAAAAAAGGAAAAAACACTTGTTGAAAAAGAAAAAAAAGAACAAGAAAATTTATTAGGTGTTGTAAAGCAGAAGGAAAGTAAATACAAAAATCAGATTAAACGATTTCAAAAAGAAGAAGCGCGAATTGATGCGTTAATTGACAGAGCAATTAGAGATGCAATTACTGCTTCTAACAAGAAATCTGGAGCTACACCAAGTAAATCTGCTGAATTTACACTAACCGCTGAAGCAAAAGAATTAGCTTCAAAATTCACATTAAATAAGGGTAAATTACCTTGGCCAGTAGAAAAAGGATATGTTTCTACGTTTTACGGAAAACAACCTCATCCAATTGTAAAATCAGCTACTATACAGAGTAATGGAGTTAGAATCACTACGGAAAAAGGGAGTAAAGCTAGAGCTGTTTTTGAAGGAACTGTATTAGCAGTACAAGTTATGACCGGTAATAAGAAAGCAGTATTGATACAACATGGAAATTACATTACCGTGTATAAAAACCTAGAAAATGTTATAGTAAATACAGGTGATAAAGTAACTACCAAACAAATTATTGGAACTATTTTCACTGATAAAATTACGGATAAAACAATCTTAGGTTTTTTATTATCTAATAATACATTAACAGAAAACCCTACAAGCTGGATTTATAAAATGTAATCTAACTCAAAAACAACGCTTTTAACTCAGTAGCATCAGATGGTTTCATTTTTCCTGAAAGAATTAAACTTAATTGTTTTCTTCTTAAAGCACCTTCATAACGTTCTTTTTCAAGATCGGTTTCAGGAATAATTTTTGGAATAACAACAGGAGTTCCAGTATTATCAACAGCAACAAAAGTGTAAATACCTTCATTTACCTTGCTACGTTCCTGAGATTCTCTGTCTTCACTCCAAACATCAACATAAATTTCCATGGACGATTTAAAAGCACGTGTTACTTTCGCTTCAATAGTAATAACACTACCAACAGGAACTGCCCTGTTAAATGCTACGTGATTTACAGATGCAGTAACAACAATTCTTCTTGAATGGCGTCGTGCGGCAATACTACAAGCTCTATCCATTCTCGCTAATAATTCACCACCAAATAAATTTCCTAAAGGATTGGTTTCTCCAGGTAAAACAATGTCAGTTAATATCGTTAAAGACTCTTTAGGTGTTTTTGCCATAAATTGTATTTTTAAACAAAGATATTGCTATTTTATTAAAAAAAGAATGTAAAAAAATGGAGTTTAGTATTCTTTTACCAATAACCAAGCGTCTTTAGAATCTGTTTTTTTAATAGTGTTTAACATATTAATTGCGTCATTTATAGTGTTAAAACTCTGGTAAGAAACCTGTGTTAAATTCCATTTATTAACGCCTAAAATTTTAGCATTAAAACCTTTTTCTAATAATTGGTGTAGTTTTTTTTCAGCATTTTCAGGTTCTCTAAATGCACCTGCAATAATGTGATAATTATAAGTTTCTTTTACTACATTTAAAGTAATTGTAGGTAGCGGATTGCTAATTACAAAAGTAGCTTCTTGTATTGTTTTTTCAACTTGTTGCTGTTGTGCATTACTTTGAGCAACTAAATTATTGTATTCAAATTTTTGATATTCTTTCCATCCAACAGTTCCTAAAGCAAAAATAATTGCAGCTGCAGCCGCATATTTAATAAATATAGGAGTCTTTCTTTTATTGTCTTCGGAAGGAAGAATTGGAACAATCGTTTCTAATTGCTTCACTTTCTCTTTGTAAACAATACGTTTCACAGCAGGTGAAACATAAGAACTTAATCCAAAAGATGAAGTTAAATAGTTAATAACAGTAGTAGGCTCAAAAATTATTTTTCCTTCAGAATTTAAATGAAAAGAACCGATATTTTCTAGTTCAAGTTCTTCATTCATTAAAGAAATACTCCAGGTTGTAACTTCTTTTTCAATGGTTGAAACAGCTTCAGAATAAGAAATGTTTTCTAAAGTCGCTATATAATTTGCTAATAACCCATCGTTATTTTGCAAGTGCGAATTAAATGTTAGTTGTTTTGAAGGCGCATAAAAAGTATGCGTAAAGTGATTTACTTTGGCCGAAATTTCATTGGTTACAAAACCTCCAAAATTTGGCACAATTACACATTCATATCTGTATAATAAATCGCTTATGTAGTTTGCTATTGTCATCAAAACAAATATATGAGAAAATCTACCTTAAAAATAAGAGTTGTTGCATTTTTTATTAACAATAATTTTATATATTGACAATCAAATTGTTAAAATATGCTTGAAGAAGATTTGCTATACGTTTTAGCGTTACAACGTGTAAAAGGTATAGGTGATATTAACGCAAAAAAGTTAATTGCGCATTGTGGAAGTGCAAAAAATGTACTTACTGCTAAACGACACACCCTCGAAAAAATTAATGGAATAGGCTCTTTCACGCTTAAAAACTTATTTGATTCAGCAAATTTAAAAGAAGCTGAAAAAGAACTTCAATACATTCAAAAAAATAGTATTGAAACGCTTTATTTTACAGATGAAAATTATCCTGAAAGATTAAAACATTGTGTAGATGCTCCTATTTTATTTTTTAAAGAAGGAAATTTTGAATTAAAAAATCAAGCAATTATTAGCATTGTTGGAACTCGAAAAATAACAAGTTATGGAAGAGATTTTTGTGAAAAACTAATTTTCGATTTAACAGCATACAATCCAATTATTGTAAGTGGTTTTGCATACGGAGTAGATATCTGTGCCCACAGAGCTGCTTTAAAAAATAATTTACAAACCATTGGTGTTTTAGCACACGGTTTTGAAGAAGTATATCCTAAATCCCATAAAAAATATGTTTCTGAAATCAATAAAAATGGAGGTTTTATTACTGATTTTTGGCATAATGATGAATTACAACGAGAAAATTTCTTAAAACGAAATAGAATAGTTGCTGGTATTTCTGAAGCAACCATTATTATTGAATCTGCAGAAAAAGGAGGCTCATTGGTTACGGCTGACATAGCAAATTCATACAGTAGAGATGTTTTTGCGGTTCCTGGGAGAAGCACAGATTTATACAGTAAAGGATGTAACGATTTAATTAAAAGGAATAAAGCAGCAATTTTAACTTCTGCAAACGATTTAATAGAACTATTAAATTGGGAATTAGAACCGAAACAACTAAAAGTTATTCAAAAACAATTATTTGTTGAATTGACTGAAGTTGAGCAATTAATCTATGATTTCTTATTAGAAAACGGGAAACAACTTTTAGATTTAATTTCTTTGAGTTGTAAATTGCCAATTCATCAAACAACTACATTATTATTTAATTTAGAAATGAAAGGTGTTGTAAAACCTTTACCAGGAAAACTATTTGAAGCTGTTTAATAAGAAATAGTTAAAAACAACTAGAAAGGATACAAAATTAGTAAGTTTGTGACTTAAATTTTTATATGATTGAAATTCCAAAACAAGCCAAAGCACTTATTTTCGATTTAGATGGGACTATTGCCAACACCATGCAAAACCATTTTGCAGCTTGGCGAAAAGCTGTTTCACCTTATGGAATTGATTTTAACGCGAATTTATTTATGAGTTTAACAGGAATGCCAAGAACTGCAACCATCGTTAAATTGAATGAATTGTTTGGTACAAAAATGAATCTTAAAGAAGTAGGTGCTATAAAATCAACACATTTTAAAACGTTGGTTGATTTAACGAAAGAAATTTCTGTAGTAGCAGATGTTGTTAGAAAGTATCACACTATTTTACCAATGTCTGTTGGAACAGGAAGCACAAAATCTGGAGCAAAAAAAACGTTGGAAGTGATTGAAATGTCTCACTTTTTTGATATTGTAATTACATCTGACGATATTGAAAATCCAAAACCACATCCTGAAACATTTTTAAAATGTGCAGAATTAATGAAAGTTCATCCTCATGATTGTGTTGTTTTTGAAGATGGCATTCTTGGAATTAAAGCAGCAAAAGAAGCCGGAATGATGGTTGTTAATGTAAATGATTATTATAAAATGGAGTTTACATTTTAGGTTTAAAATAAGAATTTCATTTGAAATATTTTTTTAAAAAAATCGTCTAAAAAATTAATTTTAGACGATTTTAAATTTTAAAAGCTATTAGCTTAGTTTTTTAAAGTCACTTCAGTACGTCTGTTGTTCCTACGACCTGCTGCAGTAGCATTTGTGTCAATTGGTTTGCTTTCTCCAAAACCTACAGTTGTTAACCTATCAGCATTGATATTATTTGAGATTAAATAATCTCTAACAGCTGCAGATCTACTTTCAGACAATAATTGATTTGACCTAGTTGATCCTACACTATCAGTATGACCGGCAATTACAAAATCTGCTTGTGGATATTCTTTAAATATCGTAGTCATTGCTTTTAAGATATCTATAGATTCTTTGTGGAAAGTTGCTTTTCCTGTGTCAAATAAGATAGTTCTTGCATATTCATTTAAAGTAGCCATCACCTCAACAGTTGGCGCTACTGGACAACCATTATTTGAAGCTGGACCGGCAACAGTTGGACATTTGTCTACATTATCTGTAACACCATCCCCGTCAGTATCTGGCCATGGACAACCTTTATTATCAGCTGGACCGGCAACAGTTGGACAAGCATCATCTTTATCAACAACTCCGTCACCATCTGTATCAGGACAACCTTTGTTTGCTTTAGTTCCTTTTTCATTTGGACAAGCATCATCTTTATCAACAATTCCATCTTCATCTGCATCTGGACAACCATTTAATGAAGCTAAACCGAATACGGTTGGACAATCATCTTTAGAATCTTGAATCCCATCACTATCAGTATCAGGACAACCGTTAAATGCAGCCAATCCAAATACATCTGGACAAGCATCATTTTTATCATAAATACCATCAGTGTCAGTTCCTCCAAATTTAATTACTAAACCTACCGAATGTTGAAAATGTTGCACTATTTCGCTATCAAATGTGTGTTTATATTTAGACTCAACATTTAGTCCAATATTATCACTTAACCAAATATTAAATCCTAATCCACCATTAGCTGTAGCAGCACCTAAATCATCTAACCAAGTATAGCCCCCTCCTAATGTTACATATGGATCAAACCATGAAGTTTCTCTTGCCATATTATTAAAGTTATACTTTAAGGCACCATCCAATCCAAAATAGGCTAAATCGCTTACGCTATTGTCTCCAACTTTAGTTATTTTGTTTAAAGTACCGGCTGCTTCAATACTAAAACCACCCGCTAAATATTTACCTACAGTTATTTTTGATACTGCAGGAAGAATATTGTAATGGTCACTTGTGTTAAAATACTCGTCAAACCAAGCTCCATGACCTGAAAGACCTGGATTTGTAGGATAAAAATCTACTGCGTTTACTCCAATGCCTATAGCCCAAGGATTATTTTTGTCCTGTGCATTTACATTACTTAAACCAGTAACTAACAATAAAGCCAGTATGGCCATTTTTAAATGTTTCATGTTTTGTAAGTTTATTTAAAGTTAAATATTTTAGGTTCCAATATATAATTCAAATTGGATACCCCTTTTGTTTTGATTATAGAACAAAGTTATGTCCCTCAGCGATGAAAGAGCTACATAATTGTATTAATACCTTACATAATTCACATCTTTTTTCAGTAGTATACTTTTTGATTTAACTTTTATTGAACCAAAAAGGGGAATGGGAAACTTCAGTAAATATTGAGTTTGCTGTTTAGGTTTTTAAAACTGAGCTGTTAATCCTGTAACCCACTCATTTAAAAATTCATCAATTTCTTCAATAAATTCTATAGGTTTTTTTGTCCTGTTTATAGTACAGTGAATTATAATTTTAGTTTTTTCTGGAGAAAACCCTGTAGTAATTGTCCACGTTAAAGCATTTGGGCAATCTAATAAAGTAAAACGAACTCCACCTTTTATTTTATCATAACTAATATTGAATTCGCCCCACAGAGTTCCTCCTTTAAAATTATTGTCATTTTCTTCCAAAAAAAACATAGATTCTGTAAATTTCTCTAAATTATGAGGATTTATGTTAGCTTGTATTATTTCTTCTGTTATTTGTTTATCAATGATTCTAAAAAACTCCATATAACTATTTTTTACGTGAATTTATACTTTCAATAACTACAGTTGTAAGAATTAAAAAACCTCCAATTAACGTATTTCCTGAAGGAATTTCGTTTAATAACAAGAACCCAAATATAATTCCATAAATTGGTTGTACGCTACTCATAATGCTTGCGGTGCTAATAGAAAAATTCTTAAAACTCATTACAAATAATGTATGTCCAATTGAAGTAGTTACTAAAGCCAAAACTAGCAATGCTTGCCAATCATTTGTTGAAGGTTTTACTTCGAAAATGAATAATACCGGCCATAAAACCAACGTAATAATTACCATTTGATAAAACATTAACATTGAACCATGGTAATCGGCTGCTTTTTTTTTCATTAAAATATTCCTAATTGCATAAAATACAGCTGAAATTAAACCAAAAAGCACCCCTTTTGTATGATTATTTTCTAGGTTAAATTCAGGTGATAAAAAATAAACACCAATTAAAACAATGATGCCCAAAAGTACATGCTTTACATTTAGTTTTGTTTTAAAAAAGAGTGGTTCTAATAGCGCTGTAATTACTGGATACGTAAATAAAGAAAGCATTCCAATAGCAACATTTGATAATTTTAAAGCATAAAAATAAGTAATCCAATGTGCTCCAAAAAACAGCCCGCTTAAAATAATGGTTACCCAATCTTTTTTGCGCTTGATTTTTAAATCTATTTTTTTATACCTAATATAAGCACCTAAAATTACAACAGCTAAAAGACAACGCAACCAAATAGTAACTGGTGGAGGCATTGAAATATACCTACCTAATATACCTGATGTACTTACCAGTAGAACAGCTATATTAAGTTCAATAACATGTTTTAAATGTTGACTTTTCATCTATTTAATTAGTATTTTTATGAGTAACAGTTATAATTTACTCAACATTTAAATTGTTATTGCTCATTTAAATTTTCAATATTCTGAAGAGTTACCAATGCTTTTTTAACGGAATCTATTTTAATAAAGGTTAATAACAATCGTAAACCATTTTTAGTTTCTTTTTCTTTCATGGTACAAATGGTTCTATTTTGCTGAACAAATTGTAAGATATTCGTAAAAATGGGTGTTTGATAAAATGAACTTTGTTGATTTGAAACAAAATAACAAATCATTCTTTTTTGTTTTAAAATAAGGCGTTCAATACCTAAATGTTTTGCAAGCCATTTTATACGAACACTATCTAATAAATCTACAACTTGTATTGGAAGTTCTCCAAAACGATCAATTAATTGATTTTCAAATTTTTGTAAATTATCTTCAGTTTTTAGGTCACTTAATTGATTGTATAAATTCAAACGTTCTGAAATAACACTGATATAATCATCTGGGAATAAAATTTCAAAATCTGTATCAATTTGAATTTCCTTTACATAATCTTTAGGTTTATTTGAATCATCTTTATACAATTCTTTAAACTCATTTTCTTTTAGTTCTTCAATAGTTTCATTTAAAATTTTCTGATAGGTTTCAAAACCTATTTCATTTATAAAACCACTTTGTTCACCTCCTAATAAATCACCTGCACCACGAATTTCCAAATCTTTCATTGCGATATTAATTCCGCTTCCTAAATCGGTAAATAATGAAATTGCTTCAATTCTTTTTCTAGCATCATCAGTCATCATATGAAATGGAGGTGTAATAAAATAACAAAACGCTTTTTTATTTGATCGCCCAACTCTTCCACGCATTTGATGTAAATCTGATAAGCCAAAATTGTTGGCATTATTAATAAAAATGGTGTTTGCATTTGGAACATCTAAACCACTTTCAACAATGGTTGTAGAAACCAACACATCAAATTCATTATTAATAAAAGCCAACATTAAACTCTCCAATTTTTTACCTTCCATTTGTCCGTGGCCAATACCAATTTTAGCATCAGGAACCAATCGCTGTAACATTCCAGCAACTTCTTTAATGTTTTCAATTCTATTATGAATAAAAAATATTTGTCCGCCTCGTTGAATTTCATACCGAATAGCATCACGAATTACTTCTTCAGAAAAACGAATGACATTGCTTTCAATTGGAACACGATTTGGTGGTGGTGTATTTATTATAGATAAATCACGTGCAGCCATTAATGAGAATTGTAATGTTCTTGGAATTGGAGTTGCAGTAAGCGTTAAAGTATCAATATTTTCTTTCAACGTTTTTAATTTATCTTTAACAGCTACGCCAAATTTTTGCTCTTCATCAACAATTAACAAGCCTAAATCTTTATATTTTATAGCTGAATTTGTGAGTTGATGTGTTCCAATAACAATATCAACAGAACCATTTGCCAATCCTTCCAAAACTCCTTTTCGTTGATTAGCCGTTCTAAATCGGTTTAAATAATCAACTGTTACAGGAAATTCTTTCAATCGTTCGCTAAATGTTTTAAAATGTTGATACGCTAAAATAGTGGTTGGCACCAAAATGGCAACTTGTTTTCCATTATCAACCGCTTTAAAAGCAGCTCTAATGGCTATTTCAGTTTTTCCAAAACCTACATCGCCACAAACCAATCTGTCCATTGGTTGTTCTTTTTCCATATCATTTTTTACATCTTGGGTTGAAGAAGATTGATCTGGAGTGTCTTCATATAAAAAACTAGCTTCTAATTCGTGTTGTAAATAACTATCTGGATTGAATTGAAAACCTTTTTGCACTTTCCGTTTTGCATACAATTCAATTAAATTAAATGCAATATGCTTTATACGAGATTTTGTTTTTTGCGTTAATTTTTTCCAAGCACCAGAACCTAACTTATATAATTTAGGCGCTTTTCCATCTTTACCTGTATATTTCGAAATTTTATGAAGCGAATGAATGCTTATGTATAAAATATCACGATCACCATAAATTAATTTGATGGCTTCTTGTTTTTTTCCTTCAACATCTATTTTTTGAAGTCCGCCAAATTTTCCAATACCATGATCAATATGAGTTACAAAATCGCCAATTTCAAGATTTGTTAATTCTTTTAAAGTGATAGATTGCTTTTTAGCGTATCCGTTTTTTAATCGGAATTTATGGTAACGCTCAAAAATTTGATGATCGGTATAGCAAACTAATTTAGTTTCAACATCAATAAAGCCTTGGTATAATGGAAAAACCAACGTTTTATATTCAATTTTAGCATCAATATCTTTAAAAATATCATGAAAACGATCAGCTTGTTTTTGCGAATCACAAAACAAATAATTTTTGAATCCGTTTTCAGTATTTTTATGAAAATCCTCCATTAACAATTCAAATTGTTTGTTAAATGAAGGTTGAGGTTTTGTATTGAAAGACACAATGTCATGCTGAACTTGATTCAGCATCTTTTCTTTAGATTCTGAGTGATGAATACTTCCAATTTCAACAAACGTAAAATCTTGTAATTGTTTTTTTATAAGATTTCCATTACAAAATAATTCATTTGGTTTTGCATGGTTTATTGCAGTTGATAGTTTTGTGAAAGCTTCTTCAGCTTTTACAAAAAGTTTATCAAGTGTATTGGAGAGTAGCTCAAGATCTTTTGAAAAAACAACAGTTTTATCAGCAATGTATTTTATAAAAGTTTCCCGTTTTTCAACCAATGTTTTTAATTCAACATTGGGCATAATGCTAATTTTAGTTAGCTTTTCAGTTGACAGTTGTGTTTCAACATCAAAAGTTCTGATGCTATCAACTTCATCACCAAAAAATTCTATCCTATAAGGTTCATCGTGTGAAAATGAAAACACATCAATAATACCACCTCTTACTGAAAATTCACCTGGTTCAGAAACAAAATCTACTCTGTTAAAATGATATTCAAATAAAACTTCATTTACAAAATCTAATCCTAGTTTATCATTAATAGTTACTTTTAAAGTATTTCGGTTAAGTTCAGCCTTGGTTACAACTTGTTCAAAAAGCGCTTCAGGATACGTAACAATAATGGCAGGTTTTTTACGAGAATTTATTCTATTTAAAACCTCTGAACGTAATAATACATTGGCATTATCAGTTTCTTCAATTTGATAAGGTCTTCTGTAAGATCCTGGATAAAAAAGTACGTCTTTATCATTTAAAAGTTGCTCTAAATCATTTAAATAATAAGCAGCTTCTTCCTTATCATTAAAGACTAAAAGAAATGGTTTTTCAACTTTTTTAAAGCTTTCAGAAATAACAAAAGACAACGAAGATCCAACCAAATTCGAAATTTGGAAATGGTGATTCTCTTTTGATAAGTATTCGACTAATTGTTTTTCTTTAACAATTTGCTCGTAAATTTTGATAATATGTTGCTTGCTCAAATTTTACAAATTTTGCCAAAGGTAGCTTTTTATAAAAAAAAGGAAAAAAATTAAGTTATAATTTCTTAAATTTATAAGGGAGAATTAATAAAACTTATATTATGACTATATCAGACTTATATCCAACAGGCATGCACGAACAAAATATTGGACATTTTGCTTCCATTGTAAAACTTGCATTATTTGACAATAAAATTGATAATAAAGAAAAGCTATTATTAGAAAGATTAGCTGTTAGACTTGATATTTCAACAAGTGAGTTTCAAGAAATTTTAAAGGACCCGTCAAAGTATCCAATAAATTCACCTGTAAGTTATGATGAACGTTTAGAGCATTTATTTGATCTTACAAAGATGTTGTTTTTAGATAAAAATCCAACCATTGATAAAACCTCCACTATGGATAGAATTGCTGTAGGCCTTGGATTTCCTGTTGAAAATGCTAGAGAAATAGTAAAAGAAGCTATAAAATTCTTTTTAGAAGAGCCAGATTTAGAGGATTTTAAAGAAGTCATTAAAAAAGTAAACCCAATAAAACATTAAACTATTTTTTAAAACATTGGTTGTTTTAATGATTTTTTTATATTTGCGATAAAAAGTAATTATATGGGAGTATCAGATTTCAATTTAAGTGGAGAGCAAAAAAGAAATATTGAACATTTTGCAAGTGTTGTGAGATTAGCAATGGCTGATAATGTAATTACAGAGGGAGAAGAAAAATTATTAAAAAGATTAGCTAATCGTTTTCATATTTTAGAAGAAAAGTACAAAGAAATACTTAAGAACCCTTCAGAATATTCTACACACACACCACATAATTACAATGAGCGCATAGAACATTTATATGATTTAGGCAAAATGGTTTATGCTGACGAAAATGTATCTGGAGATGAAGCTAAAGTTTTAAGAAGTATTTGTGTAGGTTTAGGTTTCCCATTAGATAATGTTGAAAAAGTTGTTGATGAAACCATTCATCTCATTTTAAATAATAACGATTTAGAAGACTTTACAAAAGCAATAAAATATGTAAATAGAATTTAGTTTTATTCTATTTTTAATTTTAATCAGTATTTTAATACCTTTCACAAAATTTATCCCCATATTTCACGTTTATTACTTTTATAAGTAACGCCCCTTAGAAACTATGATTAATAAAACATTTAAAAAAATATTGCTGTTTTTTTTAATATTATTTTTAATAAATAACTCAATTTATTCACAAGATGAAGGTTCAACTTGGGTTGTAGGTGGAGGTATAAATATTGTTGATATTAGAACACCCGATGGTATTTTAGGAATCATTAAAGATTATGGGAATGGTACAATTGAAGATTTAAACTTGAATGGTGGAGCTATTAGAGTTTTTGTAGCTAGGTACCTAAAAAAAGGAGTTACTTTACAACTATCAGCATCTGGAAACACAATTAAAAAAGGGTTTGGTTATAATACTGGAGATGTGTTATTAAACGATTCATTTTTTGCAATAGATGCAAAATTAAGATATGATTTAAATAAATTAATTGGCGAAACTAACTGGTTTGATCCTTATGTGCTTTCCGGATTTGGATATTCTAAAATGGGTGATACAAATAATTTTAATATCGCAGCTGGTTGGGGCTTTAATGCTTGGTTTTCACGCTCAGTTGGTGTAAATTTTCAATCAGATTATAACCATAATCTAGAATCTACAGCAACAGATTATTTTCAACATAGTTTAGGCTTGGTTTTTAAACTAAATAGTAGCCCAAAATTCAAATGGAGAGATCGATAATTAAATCTATTAAACCATGTAAATTTTATTAACTTGCATTACTAATTTCTATGAATGCAACAATCAACTTCATTTCAAGTTTACAATGCTTCCGCTGGTAGCGGAAAAACTTTTACATTGGTTAAAGAATATTTAAAAATTCTTTTATCAAGCACTAATATTTATAAATTTCAACAAATTTTAGCAGTAACCTTCACAAATAAAGCTGCTGCTGAAATGAAAGCACGTGTAATTGAAAATCTTCATTTGTTTTCAAACAAAGAAATAAATGATATGCTTCCTGTTATTTGTAGTGAAACAAATTTAACTGAAGAAATCGTTTTTGACAGATCAAAATTAATTTTAAATGCTATTCTACAAAATTATTCAGCATTTAACATTACTACTATTGACAGTTTTACCCATAAATTAATTAGAACTTTTGCTCATGATTTACACCTTCCAATGAATTTTGAAGTTGAAATGGATGCTGAAAGTTTGTTAAATGAAGCCGTTGATGTTGTAATTTCTAAAATTGGTGAACATAAAGAATTGACAGATTTATTGGTGAGTTATTCGCTTCAAAAGTTAGATGATGATAAAGCCTGGGATATTTCTAAAGAACTTAAAACATTTGCTAAAATAATTTTAAATGAAAACCATGCCAAGCATTTAAAAGCACTAAACAATATCTCAATTCAGGAATTCAAAATACTAAAGGAAAAACTTCAAAAAGAAAACAAAAAAATTGAAGAAGAATTTTTAGAAATCGGGGAAAAAGGACTCAGTATTATTAGTGAAAGTGGTGTTGACGATAAAGATTTTTATTATTCTCAATTTCCAAAGCATTTTAACGTACTCACGGTTTCTTATAAAAAAGCTTCATTTTTTGATCAAAATACTTTCAAAAAAAATATTATTGAAGAAACATTTTATTCAAAGTCTAAATCATCTTCCATAAAAAATGCAATTGATGCTATTATCCCTCAGTTAGTAACATTATACAATGAGTCGGAATTATTATTTCAGCAAAAGACATTGAATGATTTAATTTTAAATAGTTTAATTCCATTAGCGGTTTTAAATTATATAAATAGTGCTTTAGAGGAGATTAAAAGTGAAAATAATATTTTGCTGAATGCAGAATTTAATCAAAAAATAAATGATACAATTAAAAATGAACCAGCACCTTTTATTTATGAACGTTTAGGTGAAAAATTTAGGTATTATTTTATTGACGAAATGCAAGATACTTCTGAATTGCAATGGAAAAATTTAATACCGTTAATAGATAATGTTATTTCATCAGAAAATGAAGCTGGTGAACAAGGAAAATTATTATTAGTTGGCGATGCAAAACAATCAATTTACAGATGGAGAGGTGGTAAAGCAGAACAATTTATTGAGCTTTCTTCTAATGAAAAAAATATTGAAAACAATCCATTTCAAGTAGAAAAAACACAAGCTAATTTAGAGACCAATTTTCGAAGTTATTCAGAAATAATAAATTTCAACAATTCCTTTTTTAAGCATATTTCAAAATTTTTAAACAACGAAAGTTTTAGTAACTTATTTTTAAAAGGAAATAGTCAAAAAACCACTAAAAAAGAAGGTGGTTATGTTCAATTATCTTTTGTGGAAAAGCAAAAAGATGATGAAGAAAGAGACTTGGTTTATCCTAAAAAAGTATTAGAAATTATCCAAAATTTAGACAGTTCTTTTGATAAAAATGAAGTTTGCGTGTTGGTAAGAACTAGAAAACAAGGAATTGAAGTTGCAAATTATTTATCAGAATACGGAATTGAAATTATTTCTTCAGAAACGTTGCTTTTAGGAAATAGTTCAAAAGTGAGTTTTATTATTGATTTGTTAAACGTGCTTCAAAACCCTTTAAATAAAGAGTATAAAATTAAATTATTGTATTTCTTGTTTGAATATTTAAAAATAAAAGAACAAAAACATTCATTTTTTAGTGAGTTTATTAATTTAACAAACCTTCAATTTTTTGAAGCGTTGAGAAAACACCATGTGTTTTTTAACTATAACGAATTTATTCAAAGTCCGTTTTATGAAAGTATTGAATATATTATAAGAAGTTTTAATTTGGTAACAGAATCAGATTCAAACATTCAATTTTTTTTAGACGTTATTTTTGAGTTTCAACAAAAGAAACAAGTTTCACTTAACAGCTTTTTAGAATATTGGGAATTAAAAAAAGAAAAATTGAGTATTGTTGCCCCTGAGACTAAAAATGCTGTTAGAATTATGACAATTCATAAGGCAAAAGGCTTAGAATTCCCGGTGGTAATTTATCCGTATAATATTGAAATTTATAGGCAGATTAATCCAACAGTTTGGTATTCATATAATCAAACAAGTCCCATAAAATCGGTTTTGATAAATGCTAGTAACAAGCTAAATTATGTTGGTGAACAAGGAGAATACTTATATAAGCAACAAAGAGAAGAGTTAGAGTTAGATAATTTTAATATATTATATGTTGCATTAACACGGCCAATTGAGCAATTGTATATTGTTTCAGAAAATAGCGTCTCTGTAAAAAATGAAGAAAATCTAAATCATTCATCGGGGCTTTTTATAAATTTTTTGAAAGAATTAAATGTATGGGATTCTGAAAAAAGTGAGTATAGTTTTGGTGATAAAAAAAGAATTAACATTCCAAAAATAGTTGAGAATAAAACAACTACACAAAATAGTTTCATTACCAATTCTTGGAAAAATCATAATATTTCTATTGTTGCTAATTCATCATTACTTTGGGAAACGGAGCAAGGAAAAGCTATAGGATATGGTAATTTAATTCATGAAATTTTATCAAAAATTAAAACTAAAGATGATATTTATAATGTTGTAAATCAATATGTATACAAAGGTGAAATAACTAAATTTCAGCAAAATGAAATAACAATAATTATAAATAAAATTGTAAGCCATGAACTATTGTATAGCTATTTCGAACAAAACAATCAGGTTTATAATGAACAAGAAATTGTAACTTCAGACAAGAAAATAATAATTCCAGATAGGCTGGTTGTAAAAAATAATAAGATTATTATTATAGATTATAAAACTGGAAAACCTGATAAAAAGTATCATCAGCAAATTAGTAATTATGCAAAAACGTTAGAAACGTTAAACTATTCTATTGAAAAAAAATTATTGGTTTATATTAATTCTGAAATTAGTGTAGAAGAAGTTTAAAAATGAATAATTTTGTAAAAAAACAAATAATTATGTACGGTAAAATACAACAACACTTACAAAAAGAATTACAAGATATAAAAGATTCAGGTTTATTTAAATCTGAACGAATTATAACATCTTCTCAAGATGCAGTTATAAAAATTAGCACAGGAGAAGAAGTTATAAATTTTTGTGCAAACAACTACTTAGGATTGTCAAATAATAAAGAGGTAATTCAAGCAGCAAAAGATGCAATGGATTCTCACGGTTTTGGAATGTCATCAGTTCGTTTTATTTGTGGAACTCAAGATATTCACAAGCAATTAGAAGAAAAAATAGCAACATTTTATCAAACAGAAGACACCATTCTTTATGCAGCAGCATTTGACGCAAACGGAGGGGTTTTTGAACCGCTTTTCTCAGAAGAAGATGCTATAATTTCCGATTCATTAAATCATGCTTCAATTATTGATGGTGTTCGTTTGTGTAAAGCTTCAAGATATAGATATGATAATAATGAGATGGCTTCATTAGAAGAACAACTTATTGAAGCAAATAAAAAAGAACATCGTTTTAAAATTATTGTAACAGATGGTGTGTTCTCTATGGATGGAGTTGTGGCAAGTTTAGATAAAATATGTGATTTAGCTGATAAATATGATGCCTTAGTAATGGTTGATGAATGCCATGCTGCAGGTTTTATAGGTAAAACTGGAAGAGGTACATTAGAATTAAAAAATGTAATGGGCAGAGTAGATATTATAACAGGAACACTAGGTAAAGCACTTGGTGGCGCTATGGGAGGTTATACAACTGGGAAAAAAGAAATTATAGAATTATTACGTCAACGTTCAAGACCTTACTTGTTTTCAAATTCTTTAGCACCAGCAATAGTTGGAGCATCCCTAAAAGTTTTTGAAATGATTTCAAACAACACTTCTCTTAGAGATAAATTAGAATGGAACACAAACTATTTTAAAGAAGCTATGTTAAATGCAGGTTTTGACATTGTTAAAGGTGATTCTGCGATTGTACCAGTAATGCTTTATGATGCTAAGTTAGCTCAAAACATGGCAAATGCGCTTTTAGAAGAAGGTATATATGTAATAGGTTTCTTTTTTCCTGTTGTTCCAAAAGAAAAGGCAAGAATTAGAGTGCAATTATCTGCAGCCCATAATAAAGAGCATTTAGATAAAGCAATTAAAGCTTTCATAAAAGTTGGAAAAAAATTAAACTTGATATAGAAACTTCTTAAAAACACAATATATTTAAGATATTTTTGTATTTTTGTAATTAAGTTTAAGCTATAATAGCTTATTTCTAAAAAAAGAACATTAAATTTAAATTTTTGAAAATGAAACATTTAAAAGTAGCCTTATTGGCTTTGTTATTAATTACTGGTTTCAGCAATGTAAATGCACAAGATGAAAACAACCCTTGGGCAATTGGTATTGGTGTAAATGCGGTTGATTTTTACCCAACTAACTCTGGTCTTGCCGGTCATGGAGCTTGGCTTGATGAGTTTGTTAATACAGGAGATCATTACAACATTCTTCCTTCATTAAGCAAAATTACCGTTAGCAAATATATAGCTGATGGATTTAGTTTTGAAGCAGGGGGAACATTAAACAAAATAACTAAAGTTGGAGACAATACCGTCAGTCAAGAAGCTTATATTGCTTTGGATGGAGCTTTAAAATATGACCTTAACAAAGTAATTGGAAACACCTCTTGGTTTAATCCTTATGCATCTGTAGGCGGGGGTTATACTTGGTTGGGTAATTTAGGGGCAGCAACTTTTAATGGCGGTTTAGGAATTAATTTAATGTTTAACGATAACTTAGGATTAAATATTGAAACAAAATACAAACACTCTTTTGAAAGTAGCATTGCACAACATTTTCAACATTCTTTAGGTTTAGTAATTAAATTTGGTGGTACCGATACAGATGGTGATGGTGTTTATGACAAATTTGATGCTTGTCCAGATGTTTTTGGTTTAGCCGAGTACAAAGGTTGTCCAGATTCAGATAGTGATGGTGTTATCGATTCAAAAGATGATTGTCCTAATACAGCAGGTTTGGCAACATTAAACGGTTGTCCTGATACTGATGAGGATGGAATTGCTGATAAAGACGATGCTTGTCCAAACGCGAAAGGAACTAAAACCAACAATGGTTGTCCTGATACTGATGGTGATAGTTTAGTTGATAAAGATGACGCTTGTCCACAAATAGCAGGACCTACTGCAAATAAAGGATGTCCTTGGCCAGATACTGATGGTGATAGTGTTTTAGATAAAGATGATAATTGTGTTAATGAAGCAGGACCTGCGTCTAACAATGGATGTCCTGAGATTACACAAGTTGAAGCAGCTAAATTAGAGGAGCTATTCAAAACCGTATATTTTAAAACAGGGAAAGATGTCTTTACTGAGACAACCCCTTCTAAATTGGAAGCTGCCGCTAAAATAATGGTTGAGTATTCAACGGCTAAATTTTCAATTTCAGGACATGCAGATAGTACAGGAAGTAAAAAACGCAACCAAGAGTTATCTGATAATAGAGCCAATAAAGTTAAAGATTATTTAGTTTCAAAAGGAGTTTCTTCTAGCAACTTAGCAGCTAAAGGTTATGGTGAAGATATGCCAATAGCATCTAACAATACAAGTAAAGGTAGATCTCAAAACAGAAGAGTTGAAGTGAAATTAGTTGACTAATTAAACTTTATTTTTTAATTATAAAAAAAACCATTCGTTTACGAATGGTTTTTTTATTTTTATAATAAATAAAAAGCTTAGATGAATTCATTTATTTCCAAAGTTGTTGACGATATATTCAGTAAACAAAAAAATTATCAAAACTTAATATTTGTACTTCCAAGTCAACGTTCTTGTGTGTTTTTGAAAGAAGAAATTTTAAAAAAAATACCAACTTCATCATTTTTACCTAAAATTATAAGTATTGAAAATTATATTCAAGAAATAGGTGATATTAGTTTAATAGACAACACACAATTACTTTTCGAATTTTATTCAATTTATAAACAAAACCTTCCAAAAGAAAATATTGAACCTTTTGATGCATTTTCTCAATGGGCTACTATTGCGCTACATGATTTTAATGAGATTGATAGTTACTTAGTAAATTCAGAAGATTTTTTCACTAATTTAAGAGATGTTAAACGATTAGATGAATGGTTTCAGGATAAAAAACCAAGTCAATTAGCTGTAAACTATCTTCAATTTTTTGAGTATTTACACATTTTATATAAAGCACTAAATAAAAAACTAAAAAATAATAAGTTTGGATATCAAGGACTTATTTATAAAGAAGCCAAAGACAATTTAGAATTTTATATACATAATAATTTAGATAAGCATATTGTTTTCATTGGTTTTAATGCACTAAACAAAGCTGAAGAGCACATTGTACAAGAATTGTTAAATAGTAATATAGCTTCAGCTTATTGGGATGCGAATGAAACAATTTTAAACAAGTCAAATGAAGCAGGTGTTTTTTTAAGAAAATATAAAAGCGAATGGGTTTATTATCAGAAAAACCCATTTTTATGGATTGATAATGAAGAAATAACAAATCAAAATATAAATTTAATAGGAGCCCCAAAAAATATCACTCAAATAAAATACGCAGGAGAACTTATTTCTAAATTAGAAAACTTCAATAAAACAGCATTGGTATTAGCTGATGAAAATTTATTAAACTTAACGCTAAACTCACTTCCAAACAATGTAAAAAACATTAATATCACTATGGGATATTCGTTAAAGGATATTCCAATTGCAAGCTTGTTTGATTCGTTTTTTAAGTTGCATTTAAATCAACAAAAATTTAATAAGCAGATTGAACACCTATTTTATTATAAAGATGTGATAAACGTTTTAAACGACCCTTTTTTAAATAAATTATACAATGAAGTTCTTCAAAAAATTAGTACTAAAATTAAAAGTGAAAACAGTATCTTTTTAGATTTAGAAACATTAAAAAAATGTATTTCACCAGTTGAAGTTGAAGAGCTTTCATTGTTATTTTCTTTATTTGAATTTTCAACAGATATGAATGCTATAATTATACAATGTTGTAATTTATTAAATGAATTAAAGGAATTTGTTGTAGGTGTTGAAAAAGAATATTTATATCGTTTTTATACTATTTTTCAACAGCTAGAATCCCTAAACACAACATACAACCATATCACCGATTTAAAAACGCTAGCATTATTTTACAATCAGTTACTGCAAAATGAAAAATTGTCGTTTCAAGGTGAGCCTTTACAAGGATTACAACTAATGGGAATGCTTGAAACTCGCGCATTAGATTTTGAAACGGTTATTATCACTTCAGTAAATGAAGGAATTTTACCAGCTGGTAAAAATGATTTTTCGTTTATTCCTTTTGATATTAAAAAGCATTTTGGTTTGCCAACGTATCAAGAAAAAGATTCCATATTTTCGTATCACTTCCAACGATTATTGCAGAGAGCTAAAAATATTTATTTGATTTATAATACAGAAAGTGATGGGTATGGTTCAGGTGAAAAAAGTCGATTTTTAACTCAACTTGAAATTAACAATCCATCAATTAAAAACACAATTATAAGTCCAAAAGTCCAACATTCTGAGATTCCTTTAATTCAAATAGAAAAAAATACTGAGGTTGTTCAAAAGCTAAAAGAAGTATTTATAAAAGGTATTTCACCATCTGCGTTAGCAACGTATATTTACAATCCGGTTAGTTTTTATGAGCAAAAAGTATTAGGTATAAAAGAAGAAGATGAGGTTGAAGAAACTATTGCGGCCAATACTATGGGTTCTGTAATTCATGATGTTCTTGAAGAAATGTATACGCCATATTTAGGGAGTTTTTTAAGGAAAGAAAATATTGATGAAATGCAAAAAAAAAGCAATACCTTACTTACTAAATTTTTTGCAAAACGTTATTTAAAGGGAAATATACATACAGGTAAAAACAAATTAATTTTTGAAGTAAGTAAAAATCATATTAATCGATTTTTAATGCAAGAATTAGTTGTATTGAATCAAAATAAACAGTTAAAAATTATAGCTCTAGAAGAGAAATTAAATGCTGAAATAATAATTGAAGGCATTGATTTTCCTATAAATTTAAAAGGAATTGTTGATAGAATTGATGAACTAGATGGCGTTACCCGCATAATTGATTATAAAACGGGTAAAGTTGATGCAACACAATTAAAAATGTATGATTTTAGTGTTATTAGTGAAGATTATAAATACACAAAAGCTATGCAAGTAATGTTATATTCATATTTGTATACAACAAAAATAAATAGACAAATTTCACCATTACAAAGTGGTGTTATTTCATTTAAAAATTTAAATTCGGGGTTTATAAAGATGAACTTTTCAGAAATGCCAAGAGGCATAGATTATGAAGTTTCTGAAGAAAGAATACAAAATTTCATGGTTGAAATTAAAAACCTTATTTATGAAATTTTAGAACCAACAATCCCTTTTATTGAAAACCGAAATTTACCATTTTAGAAATATCATATGCAGATAATCAAAAATAGGAGTGTAAAAAGCACATATCATGCTAAACCAATAGTTACGGATACAATTTATATTAAGGACAATACTAAAAAGCCAATTGTTATATTTTGCCATGGTTATAAAGGCTATAAAGATTGGGGAGCTTGGAATTTAGCAGCAAAAGTATTTGCGAAAAAAAAATTATTTTTTGTTAAATTCAATTTTTCTCATAATGGAGGAACTGTTAATGAAACAATAGACTTTCCCGATTTAGAGGCTTTTGGAAACAATAACTTTATAAAAGAATTAAATGATTTAGAAGATGTGATTAATTGGGTAACCAATAATGCTGAATTCAAAAATGAGGCTGATGTGAATAAAATTATTTTAATTGGCCATTCACGTGGTGGAGGAATAGTAACTATAAAAGCTTCAGAAAATAAAAAAATAGTTAAAGTTATCACATGGGCAGGAGTTTCAGATTATGCAGCACGTTTTCCAAATGGAGAAAAATTAGAGGCTTGGAAACAACAAGGAACTTCTTATATTTTAAACGGTAGAACACTTCAACAAATGCCTCATTTATATCAGTTTTATCAAAACTTTAAAGACAATGAAGAACGGCTAACCATAAAAAATGCCGTTTTAAAAATAAAAATTCCACATTTAATTATTCACGGAGAAAACGATGAAATTGTTTTACCTATTGAAGCTAAAAATGTACATTCTTGGAATCCTAAAAGCGAGCTAATTTTTATAGAAAAAATGAATCACCCTTTGGGATGTACTCAGCCATGGAAAAGCGTAAATATGCCATTTCATTTAAAGAAAGTTGTAAAACACAGTATCGATTTTATTCTAAAAAAATAATTTTTTAGAGGATGATTAAAAGTGCTTCCATATCAGATTTAGAGCAATTTCATGTACTCACAAAAAGGTGTGCCAAAAATATGATTGAAAATGGCATTTTTCAATGGAATGAAAAGTACCCTTCAAAAGAAGTTTTACAAAAAGATATTGAACTTCAGCAAATTTGGAAATTAGTAGAAAATGATGTAATTGTTGGGATTATTGTATTAACTGAAATTGAAGATTTAGAATACAAAAATGTAAAATGGCTTACCAAAAATTATAAAAACCTATATATTCATCGTTTAGCAATACATCCAAATTTTCAAGGAAAAGGATATGCTCAAAAATTAATGGATTTTGCCGAAGATTTTGCGAAAGAAAACAAGTACAATTCTATTAGATTAGACACTTTTAGCCAAAATAAAAGAAATTTACAATTCTATGAAAAGCGCAATTACACAAAGCTTGAAGCTATCTATTTTCCTAAACAAAGTGAACATCCATTTTACTGTTATGAAAAAGTTTTAAATGCATAAAGAATCAAATATAACTTTTAAAGGAATTAACAAACTAGCAATACCGGCTATTATTGCAGGGATTGCCGAACCCTTACTTTCAATTACAGATACAGCTATAGTTGGAAATATTCAAATAAATCCAACTGAAGCTTTAGCAGCAGTTGGAATTGCAGGTTCGTTTATTTCGGCAATGGTATGGATATTAGCACAAACACGTTCAGCAATTTCAGCAACAATTTCTAAGTATTTAGGCGCTAAAAAATTAGACGAAATAGCAACGTTACCAGCTCAAATTATTATAATTAACTTGGTTTTAAGTATGGTGATTTATTTCACTACTGTATTTTTCGCTAATGAAATATTTCAACTCTACAATGCTGATGGACTTATTTTAAACTATTCCGTTGCCTATTTTAAAATACGAGCTATTGGATTTCCATTAACGCTTTTTGTGTTTTCAACATTTGGTATTTTTAGAGGTTTACAAAATACTTTTTGGCCCATGGTAATTAGTATTGTTGGGGCAGTTTTAAACGTTGGACTAGACTTTATGTTGGTATATGGGATTGAAGGTTTTATTGAACCAATGAATGTTGAAGGAGCTGCTTGGGCAAGTGTAATTTCACAAGGAGTTATGGCAATTTTAGCATTGATTTTGATATTGAAAAAAACTCCATTTAGTTTAAAAATAACATTTCCATTTAATAAAGAAATTAAAAATTTACTAGCTATAAGTTTTAATTTAATAATAAGAGCAGTTGCTTTAAATGTGGCTTTGTATTTTGCAAATTCATATGCCACAAAATATGGAAATATTTATATAGCAGCGCAAACTATTGCGTTTCAAATTTGGTTGTTTTTTGCTTTTTTTATTGATGGTTATGCAAGTGTTGGAAACATTGTTTCAGGGAAGTTATTAGGTGAAAAAAACTATAATAAAATGTGGAAGTTAAGTACTAAATTGAGTAGGTATTCTGTTGTAGTTTCCATACTATTAAGTGTTTTTTGTGCTATTTTTTATTTTCAAATAGGAAAACTTTTTTCTCAAGATGAACAGGTTTTACAATCATTTTACAGTATTTTTTGGATAGTACTTGTAATGCAACCTATAAATGCGATAGCTTTTGTTTTTGATGGAATTTTTAAAGGACTTTCAGAAGCAGCAACATTAAGAAATTTGTTGCTAGTAGCTACTTTTTTAGGATTTTTACCAGTGCTTTTAATTGGAGATCATTACAATTTAAAATTATATGCTATTTGGCTGGCTTTTACAGTTTGGATGTTGTTAAGAGCTGGAATTTTAGTTGTAAAATTTAGACGGAAATATTTACACAAAAACACGTAACTTTGTTCATTATGAGCAACGGAAGTTTATATACACACATTCAAAATAACATAGCTACCATTGAGTTTGGGCATCCTGCTAGTAATTCCTTCCCAAGTGAGTTGTTAAGTAGATTAACAGCTTCGCTGAATGAATTAAGTATTAATGAAGATGTTCTTATTATTATCTTAAAAAGTGAAGGAGAAAAATCCTTTTGTGCAGGGGCTTCTTTTGATGAATTAGTAGCAATTTCAACTATTGAAGAAGGTAAACAGTTTTTTTTAGGTTTTGCAAATGTAATTAATGCTATGCGTAACTGTTCAAAATTAATAATTGGACGTATACAAGGAAAAGTTGTAGGTGGTGGTGTTGGATTGGCTGCTGCTTGTGATTATTGTTTTGCAACTGAGCAAGCTTCTATAAAATTATCAGAATTCTCCATTGGTATTGGCCCTTTTGTTATTGAACCTGCAGTTAGAAGAAAAATTGGATTAGCTGCTTTTAGTGAATTAACTTTAGATGCCACTAATTGGCAAAATGCTTATTGGGCAAAAGAAAAAGGCTTGTTTGCAAAAGTTTTTGAATCTATTAAAGAAATGGATACAGAAATTGAAATTTTAGTAAGTAAGCTTTCTAGTTATAATCCAGAAGCTTTAAAAGAAATGAAAAAGGTTTTATGGAATGGCACGGAAGGCTGGACTCAATTATTAGAAGAAAAGGCTGAGATTAGCGGAAAATTAGTGCTTTCAGATTTTACGAAAAATGCATTACAGAAATTTAAAAAATAATAAATGTTAGCAACTTTTATAGCTTTTTTACAACAAGTTGATATTGAGGAAAAGTTAAAAAGCGCACCTTTATATTACCAAATAACTTATTACATAACTAGTTACCTTCCTTTTGTGGTTCTTGTAATCTTAGCTTATTTAATGTATAATAGAGCGAAAAACAGAAAAGATTTAAACGATTAATTTATAAAAAAACAGCATGAGTTCTATTAGAATAACAAAACAATTTCATTTTGAAACAGGACACGCATTGTATGGTTATGATGGAAAATGTAAAAATGTACATGGGCATAGTTATAAACTTTCTGTAACGGTAATTGGAACGCCTATTAGTGATTCAACAAATGTGAAATTTGGAATGGTAATCGATTTTGGAGACTTAAAAAAAATTGTTGCTTCAGAAATTGTAGACAACTTTGACCATGCTACGGTATTTAATAAAAATACACCTCATATTGAATTAGCAAATGAACTTGGGAAAAGAGGTCATAGCGTAATATTGGTGGATTATCAACCAACTAGTGAAATGATGTTAATAGATTTTGCTAAAAAAATAATAAATAAATTACCAGAAACCATTAAACTACATTCCTTAAAATTACAAGAGACAGGGACATCACATGCTGAGTGGTACGCATCTGACCAAAAGACCATCTAAATCTTCTTTAGTGAAGACTTTTAAACAGTTACACAATTCAACAAAATTAGACTCCGTTAAAAGTATTCATAGTGTTATTTAAACCTGCTGTACCAAACGATTTTATTAGCTTACTTGCTTGTTCTAATCGCTCGGATAATAGTTTGATTTCTTCGATATCCCATTCTCCAAGGACAAAATCAGATTGGCGACCTTTTGAATATTCAGAACCAACACCAAATCTAAAGCGAGCATACTGTTGAGTTTCTAACATAACATTAATATCTTTTAAACCATTGTGGCCACCATCACTTCCTTTAGCTTTTACTCTAATAGCACCAAAATTTAGGTTTAAATCGTCACAAATCACTAATAAATTTTCAAGAGGTATATTTTCTTTGGTAAGCCAGTATTTTACAGATTTACCACTTAAATTCATATAAGTTGAAGGTTTTAATAAAATAAAAGATCTTCCTTTAAATCTAAATTGAGCAATAGAGCCTAATTTTTCGCTTACGAAAGTAATTTCTTCTTTTAAAGCTAAGTCATCTAAAATTTTAAAGCCAATGTTATGCCGTGTGTTGCTATATTTTTCGCCAATATTTCCTAAGCCAACAATTAAGAATTTTTTCATTGAATCAACGGGTGAGGGTTCTTTTTTGGATTTGTATAGAAATTTTATAAATTGGAACAATCGCATTTTACAAAAGTAATAAAAAGATTGTTGGTTTTTTAAAAAGAAAAAGCGCTGCAATTTGCAGCGCTTTTTAGATTGTTGTATTCAAAAAATGTTATTCAGAAGCTTCTTCTTCACTAACTTCTGTAGTCCCTTCTTCACCTTCTTCACCTTCTTCCTCATCATCAGTTTTTACAGCACTACGTGCAGTTCTAACCTGAACAACAACAGTGTTTTCTGGATGTAAAATAGCAAATTTATCGTCAGCTAATTGAGATACTACCAATTTATGACCAATTCTTAATTTAGAAATGTCAGCATTAATAAAGTCAGGTAAATCAGCAGGTAATGCTCTAACGCTTAATTTACGTTTTGCAAAACTTAAAGAACCACCATTAATTACTCCTGGAGACGTACCAACTAATCTTACAGGAATATTCATTGTTACCATTTTATCATCAAATAACTGGTAAAAATCTACGTGTAAAATTTTGTCAGACACTGGGTGAAACTGAATATCTTGTAAAATTGCATGATATTTAGCCCCTTCTAATTCAATCGTTGCAGTATAAACATTTGCTGTGTACACTAATTTTTTGAATGAAGTTTCATCAGCTGAAAAGTGTAATGGTTTATCCCCTCCGTATATAACGCAAGGTACCTTTCCAGCATTACGTAAGGCTTTAGTAGCTACTTTACCTACGCTTTCTCTTTGAGATCCTGAGATTGTAATTGATTTCATTTATTATCTATTTATTAATTATTTACATTAAAAATTGCCCGCTTATTGATGTGTTATCTTGCACCTTATGCATTACATCTGCGAACAAAGGGGCGCAAGTTACAACTTTTATTTTAGAACTTTCTCTTTTTAAAGGAATTGTGTCTGACACTATTAATTCTAATAATTTAGAATTTTCAATTCGTTCATAAGCTTTACCAGAAAGTATTGGATGTGTACAAACAGCTCGGACACTTAGTGCTCCTTTTTCCATCATTAAATCTGCAGCTGTAGTAAGCGTTCCTCCTGTATCAATCATATCATCAACAATAATTACGTGACGATCTTTTACATCACCTATTAATTCCATTGTAGAAATTACATTTGCTTTTAAACGCTGTTTATAACAAATTACAACTTCGCTTTCTAAAAATTTTGAATAGGCATACGCACGTTTAGATCCTCCCATATCAGGGGAAGCTATTGTTATGTTTTCTAAATTTAAACTATGTATGTAGGGTAAAAAGATAAACGAAGCGAATAAATGATCTACTGGTTTCTCAAAGAAACCTTGGATTTGATCGGCGTGTAAATCCATTGTCATAATTCTTGTAGCTCCAGCAGTTTGTAATAAATTTGCAACTAATTTAGCGCCAATAGCAACTCTAGGTTGGTCTTTTCTGTCTTGTCTTGCCCATCCAAAATAAGGTATTACCGCTGTAATATGACGAGCTGAAGCTCTTTTTGCGGCATCTAACATTAGCAACATTTCCATTAAGTTATCTGAATTCGGAAATGTTGAACCAACAATAAAAACACGTCTTCCTCTAACTGATTCTGCAAAGGCGGGTTGAAATTCTCCATCACTAAATCTTGTAACGACTACATTTCCAAGTTTAAGACCGTAATTTTCAGCGATTTTACTAGCTAATTCTATACTTTGTGAACAGGCGAAAATTTTAGGTTCAGGGTAAGGACTTTCCATTTTTTAGTTGTGTTAGTTAGTTGAGTTATTATGTGTTGTTGTTTAATTGGTGCAAATTTAAAATTATTTAATGGTTAGCGTATAACTTAGTCAGATTTTTATGCATAAAATAAAAAATATTATTAAATTTGCACACCAATTATCAGTTGCCTCGATGGCGGAATTGGTAGACGCGCTGGATTCAAAATCCAGTGTCTTAGGACGTGCGGGTTCGATTCCCGCTCGAGGTACTAATAAAACCCTTTGAACAAATGTTTAAAGGGTTTTATATTTTCATACTATTTACATTTTTTTTACATTACATTTTTAAAAATTTCGAAATCGTTATAGTTGTAAATTTATTTTTAAGAATTATTTAACAATATTTAAATTTAGTGATAATATCATAAAAATGCCTTTATCGTGATAATTGCTGCGCAACCTATGGTAAATTTTCACATCTTTATTCTAATGAACCAAAGGGTTCATTAAATTTTAACATAAACAAATTAATAATGAAAACAAAGTTTAACGGAATTTTAACGCTCTTGTTAGCGTTCGTGGTGCAAATATCCTTTGCACAGGAAAAAACGATTTCAGGTACTGTAACGGACGGAAGTGGTCCATTACCTGGAGTTACTGTACTTATTAAAAACACTAAAACAGGTACACAAACTAATTTTGATGGTGTTTATCAAATAGTTGCAAATACTGGTGACGTATTAGTCTTTTCATATGTAGGTATGAAAACAATTAGCCTTACTGTTGGTAGTAGCACTACGCTAAATGCAGTTATGCAGGAAGATGCTAATGTATTAGATGAAGTTATTGTAGTTGCTTATGGTACTGCTAAAAAAGGTGACTTTACAGGGGCGGCAACCCAAATTTCTAGTGATGATTTAGATGGAAGAACGTTATCAAATGTTTCTACAGCTCTTGAAGGTGCTGCAGCAGGTGTGTCAGTTAGCATGGCAAGTGGACAACCAGGTGAAGGACAAGATATTCGTATTAGAGGATTTGGATCTTTTAGTGCAGGTAGTTCACCGTTATATGTGGTTGATGGAATTCCATTTAATGGAGACATTAACTCAATTAATCCTTCAGATATTGAAAGTCTTACCGTTTTAAAAGACGCTTCTTCAACTGCTTTATATGGAAACAAAGCAGCCAATGGTGTTGTAATGATAACAACAAAGAGAGGGAAAAATAAAGAAGGGCAATTTTCTTTAAATGTATCATCTAGTATGGTTGATCGTTCTATTCCTGAATATGATAGAATAAATGCAGATCAGTATTACCCAATAATGTGGGAAGCTCTACGTAACTCAAATGCAATACCAGGTGTTGATAGTGAGGGTGATGTTACTGCGGCTAATATAGATGCTTCAAGCAAAATATTTGATCAATTGTTAAACAATCCATACAATGTTCCTAACGATCAAATAGTTTTAACAGATGGTACTTTAAATCCTAGTGCAAGTTTATTATACCCAGATGATTTAGATTGGGTTGATGCTATTACAAGAGTTGGATATCGTCAAAATTATGATATGAGCTTTCAAGGAGGTACAGAAAAAGGAGATTACTATGTCTCTTTAGGATATTTAAATGAAGAAGGCTATTTATTAAGTTCAGACTTTGAAAGAATTTCTGGGCGTGTGAATGTAAATTACCAAGCAAATAAGTGGTTAAAAACAGGATTAAATATTGGAGCTACAACTTCATCAGGAAATCAATCACAAGCTACTTCTGCTAATACGAGTCAGTTTGTAAACCCAATACGTTTTTCAAGAAGTATGGGGCCTATTTATAATATTTATGAACATGACGCAACAGGAGCCTATGTTTTAGATGAGAATGGCGATAGAATTTATGATTTATTGGCATCTCGTGCATCAGGTGCTAGTCCTGGAAGACATATTGTTGCAGAATTAGATTGGAATGAAGATTTAGATGAAATAACATCACTTAGCGGAAAATCTTATATTGATATTAAGTTAATGGAAGGCCTTGTTTTTACAACTAATGTTAGTCTTGATACACGTAATTTTTACAATATAGATTTTCGAAATAAATTTGTAGGAGATGGTGCACCAGCAGGTGCAGCTTCAAGAACTTCAACCAAAAGAACAACTGTTGGTTTTAACCAATTATTAAACTATACAAAATCTTTTGATAAGCACAACTTTAAAGTTTTAGCGGCACACGAGTCATTAGAAATGAGATATAATTATTTTTATGGTCGACGAACAGAAATAATTGCGGATGGAAATACTGAATTAATAAATTTTGTAACTGCAACAGATGTTTATACATACGAAGATAATGAAAATGATGAAAGTTATTTTGGACGTATAAATTATGATTACGATGGAAAATACTTTTTAAGTGCTTCTTACAGACAAGATGGAACTTCTAAATTTGCAAGTGATAAACGATGGGGAGATTTCTTTTCAATAGGTGGTGCTTGGCGTTTAGATAAAGAATCTTTTATTGAAAATAAAGATTGGATTGATATGTTAAAATTAAGAGCTTCTTATGGTGAAATTGGAAACAATTCAGGAATTAGTTTATATGCTTATCAAGGATTGTATAATTTAGATTATAACAACCAAGGGGAGTCAGGATTTTTGCAAGGTTCTCTTGAAGCGCCAAACCTTTTATGGGAACAAAGTGCAAGTTCAGATGTGGCTATTGAATTCAGATTATTTAATAAGCTAAATGGTGTGATAGAATATTACAATAGAGAATCTGATAACTTATTATTTGATGTTCCTTTACCGCTATCAAGTGGTAGTGAAAGTATATCCCAAAATATTGGAACTATGTATAACAGAGGTTTTGAAATTGCTTTAGACTATGATGTTGTTAAGACAGATGATTTTACATGGAATTTTGGAATCAATGCAGCAACCATTAAAAATGAATTTACCAAATTACCACAGGAAGAAATTATTAACGGTTCTAAAAAACTAATGGTCGGACATTCAATTTACGACTATTGGTTAACAGACTGGTATGGTGTTGACCCAGCTGATGGTGCAGCATTATATGTTGCCAATGAAGATGCAGTAGCTAATAATGGTTCAGATATTAGAACTATTGATGGAAATATTTTAACAACTAGCTCTGGAAATGCAGCGTATCATTATGCTGGAACAGCAATTCCTGACTTAACAGGAGCTATTACAAATAGCTTTACTTACAAAGATTTTAATTTAGGCTTTTTATTTACGTACCAAATAGGTGGAGAAAGTATAGATTATAACTACGCAAGTATTATGAGTTCAGGTAGTTATGGAGCTGCTTTAAGTACTGATATTTTAGACCGTTGGCAACAACCAGGTGACATTACAAATGTGCCAAGAATGGACGTTAGTCAAACAGTAAATTTTAATGCTACTTCAGACAGATGGTTGGTAGATGCTTCATACCTTAATTTAAAACAAATTAGTTTAGGGTATAATTTACCAAAAGAGCTACTTGATAATATTGGAGTTTCTACTGCTAAGTTTTATGTAAGTGCAGAAAATGTATTTTCTATAAATGCAAGAAAAGGGCTTAATATTCAACAAGAGTTTAGTGGAACTACTGCAAATGTTTATACGCCTTCAAGAATTGTTACTCTTGGGTTAAATGTTAAATTTTAAAAATAACTAAAATGAAAAAAATAATAATTATTTTCATCGGAATACTAGCTGTAAACGTGTTGTTTACGGCTTGTGAAAAAGAATTTTTAGACACGTACCCAACCGATCAGGTTTCGTCTAATTCAGCAGTTTTAACTACTGACAATGCAATGACCGCATTAAATGGGATACACAGAGCATTGTATGTTCGTTACGGAAGCCAAGGAAGAGGTGGAATAGGCGCTTTTTACATACATATAGATGAAGCAGGTGAAGATTTTGTTTCTCCAGTTTCTAACTGGACAACCTCTTACAAATGGATTCCTAATTATGATCCAACAGACGCTTATAATACAGCTAACTGGGCAATGTTTTATCAATGGATAGCAAATGCCAATGTATTAATAAATGGAGTTGATGCTGCAGAGGGAGAGCAAGCAGATAAAGATGCTATAAAAGGTGAAGCTTTATTATACAGAGCCTGGGGGCACTATCAATTGGTTCAATTATATGGAAATCGTTATAATAAAGGAGGAGGAAACAGTCAATTAGGAATTCCTATTAAAATTGACAATGCTTCCGATCCAATTGTACGTTCAACAGTTGAAGAAGTATACACCCAAATTAATAGTGATATAGATGATGCTATTGTTTTATTAGACGGGTATTCAAGAAGAAATAAATCTCATTTTGATGCAAGTGTTGCTAAAGGTTTAAAAGCACGTGTTGCATTAACACAAGGAAATTGGTCAACTGCAGCTACTTTTGCTGCACAAGCAAGAAGTGGATACTCATTAATGAGCCAAGAAACCTATGCTCAAGGATTTTCAATTGGGTCAGAAGCGAATAGTGAATTTATGTGGGCAAGTCAAATTGTAGCTGACCAATCAGATTTATTTGGGAATTATGGTGCTTATATTTCAAGAAACTTTAGTTCATCAGCAATTAGAGCAAATCCAAGAGCCATTAGTAGCTTGTTATATCCTATGATTTCTGATACCGATGTTCGTAAAACTTTATGGGATCCAACAGGATTACATTTAAATTTACCAGATGGTGTTTCATTATTATCAACTCACAAAAAATTCCCATATACAAGTCAAAAATTTATTGCTGTTAGTAATGCTGATAGTCGTGTAGATGTTCCTAATATGCGTGCTGCCGAAATGTATTTAATTGAAGCAGAAGCATTAGCAAGAAGTAACCAAGATGGTCCTGCTGCACTAGCATTATACAATTTGGTAATTTCAAGAGATGATGCGTACACCTTATCTTCTAACACGGGAACTGCATTAATTGATGAAATTATGGTACAGAGACGTGTTGAGTTATGGGGTGAAGGTTTCCGTTGGTACGATTTGAAACGTTTAAACTTACCTTTAGACAGAACAGGATCTAACCAAACAGTTGCTGTAGCTGGTTTTATGGAAGTTCCTGTAGGGGATAATAAATGGACTTGGCCAATTCCTCAAGACGAAATGGATGCCAATAATTTAATGGTTCAAAATCCAATATAAATAATTTTAAATTAGTTTTATGCTACTATTTGTAGTAAAAAAAAGACTGCCTGAAAAGGCGGTCTTTTTTATTTGTAGATGTTCTGTACAGAAATAAGTTGGTTAAGAAATAACTACTGTAATTTGTGTGGGAAAAATATTATTTAAAAAAGATTTATATTCATTTAACTTTATACTAAAGAATGTCAATATCCTTCGACTCTTTATACCTTTTTAATTTAAATTTTACAGGAATAAATTTTAGGTCGTTTGTTTTTCTAAGCTTTTTGGGAGGTTAATTTGGCTTCATTATTATTTAATGAATATACAAAATGTGAATAATCTGATTAAAAAATTGATTGAGGTTGCAGAATTATTATACAATAAAAAAGGTTCTCTATTTGAAAGTGGTAATTTTGAAACAAAAAAAAGAGTGTTCAGTAACACTCTTTTTTTAATATTTTTATTAAGAACGCTATTTCTTCTTCTTGTGTTTTAACACCTTTGCATCAATATAAAAAATAATGCTTTCAGAAATATTTTTAAGCAAATCTCCAATTTTTTCAAACTTTTTCATCACCACAAGTGCCATTAAATATTGGCGAATTAATTCTGGGTTTTTAAGAGCGTCTTCAGCAACTATTTCAAAAGCATTGTCATTTATTTTGTTAATAATCTTATCTTTTTTAAATACTTTTCTGGCTGATTTTATATTTTCATCTCTAAAAGCAGTTACAACATCTTTAAACATACTGTCAAGGGTTTCAAACATTTCTTTAAAGTGTAAACTATCCATTAATTGGGGAGTTAGCTTTTGATTTAAATCAATAGTATGATTTGCGATGTCGAAAGCTTGGTCGCCAATTCGTTCTAAATTGTAATTAATTTTAAGAACAGCCAAAGCAAATCTTAAATCAGTTGCCACAGGATTGTATAAAGCTATAAATTGATCGGTGTCTCGCTCTATTTTTAAATCAAGTGCATTAATTCGGGTTTCTTTTAAAATAATATCTTCTGCTAAATCGGTATCAAAAGTTATAAAAGTTTCAAAAGCATTTTCAAATTGCTTTTGACACAGCAATAACATTTCTTCACAAATTTTACTTAATGCAATTCTTTGTTCTTCAATATTTATCATAATTTTACTTTTTTAACCAAATCTACCTGTAATATAATTCTCTGTTTGCTTTTTTTCTGGATTTGTAAATATTTTTTTCGTTTTATCAAATTCAATTAATTCACCCATATAAAAAAATGCAGTATAATCACTAATTCTTGATGCTTGTTGCATATTATGTGTTACAATAATAATGGTATACTCTTCTTTTAATTGATAAATTAATTCTTCAATTTTTGCTGTAGAAATAGGGTCTAAAGCTGAAGTAGGTTCATCCATTAACAATATGGAAGGTTCTACAGCTAAGGTTCTGGCAATACACAAACGTTGTTGTTGTCCTCCAGATAAGGCTAGAGCTGATTTTTTTAAGTTATCTTTTACTTCATTCCATAAATCGGCTTGTTTTAGTGCCTTTTTTACACGTTGGTCTATTATTTTTTTATCTTTAATACCTTGAATAGTTAATCCGTAGGCAACATTATCATAAATAGATTTTGGGAAAGGATTTGGTTTCTGAAAAACCATTCCAATTTCTTTTCTAAGTTGCTCAACCATGATTCCTTTATTATAAATATTGGTATCATCAATCATTATTCTACCATCCATTTTAAATCCTTCTACATAGTCATTCATTCTATTAAATAAACGCAAAAAGGTAGATTTTCCACATCCAGAAGGTCCAATAAAAGCAGTTATGCTGTTTGGTTTAATATTCATAGAAATATTTTTTATAGCCTGAAAATCATCATAAAAAACATTTACATTTTTAGCATGTAATTTATATTTTTCAACTATTAGTGCTTCTGTTTGAATATCAATATTTTTTTTTGTCATAACATCCATCGTCTTATTATTGTAATTTTTTTTGCCATTTGTTTCTAAAATAAACTGCAATTCCATTCATTATAAAGGTAATTAATAATAATATTATAATTGCTCCAGACGCAGCAATGGCAAAACCTTGTTGTGGTCGTGTTGTCCAGTTAAAAATTTGCATTGGTAATACAGAAAATGTATCGAATAATGATTTGGGTACAAAAGGTACATAAGCCATGGCACCTACAACAATTAAAGGTGCAGTTTCACCAATTGCTCTTGATAGTGAAAGTATAATTCCTGTTAGAATTCCCCCAAATGAAGAAGGTAAAACAACATTGCTTATCGTTTGCCATTTTGATGCTCCTAAAGCAAATGATGCCTCTTTAAGTGATGATGGGACTGCTTTTATAGCCTCTCTTGTTGCCACAATAATAATTGGCAATATTAATAATGATAAAGTTAATGCTCCCGATAAAATACTTCCGCCAAAACCAAAAAATCGAACAAAAACACCCAATCCTAATAATCCATAAATAATAGATGGAACACCTGCTAAATTAGAAATATTAATTTCTAAAAGCGATGACCATTTTGACTTCTTAGTATATTCTTCCAAATAAATTCCGGCACCAACTCCAATTGGAATTGCGAAAATAACAGTTAAAAGCATTAAATCTAAAGTTCCAATAATTGCGGTATATATACCTGCGCTTTCTGGTTTTCTTGAAGGTAAACTTGTTAAGAAACTCCAATTAATTCTTGTTAGACCAATTTTAAATATATTGTAAATTAAAATTACCAACATTAAAATTCCAAAGATGGTAAATAATACCCCGAGGATTTTAAATGCCTGATCCTTGAGTTTATTTTTTCTTAAATTATTCATATTTCTCTTGGTATTTTTTCTTTATCCAAAAGCTAATGCTGTTTAAGATAAAAGTGAACAAGAATAGTGTAAGACCCGCAGCAAAAATAGTTTTATATTCTAGTGACCCTTGTGGTGCATCACCTGAACTTACCTGAACAATATATGAAGTAATTGTTTGAATTGGTATTGTAGGATCTAATGTAAACTGGGCTTGTTGGCCAGCTGCAATAGCCACAATCATAGTTTCGCCAATGGCTCTTGAAATAGCTAAAATAATAGATACAATAATACCAGATGAAGCTGCTGGAATCATTACTTTAAATGCTGTTTGAAATTTAGTTGCTCCCATCCCAAAAGAAGCTTCTTTTAATGCCTTTGGAACGGCATATAAAGCATCTTCACTTAAGGAAGAAATAAACGGAATAATCATAATACCCATTACAATCCCAGCGGATAAAGAGTTAAATGTCTCTAAATCTGGATAAATGCTTTGTAAAAAAGGTGTAACAATGGTTAGTGCAAAAAAGCCATAAACTACCGTTGGTATTGCTGCTAAAATTTCAAGAAATGGTTTTAGTATTTTTCTAAAACTTTTAGGGGCATACATATTTAAATAAATTGCAATTGTTAACCCTATTGGTAATGCAACTGCAATTGCAATTGCAGCTGTTAAAAAAGTTCCTGAAACAAGTGCTAAAATACCAAAATGCTTTTCACTGAATAAAGGTGTCCATTGTGTATCAGTTAAAAACTCAAATATTGACACATTTTTAAAAAACGAGATACTCTCAAATAAAAGTACTGCAATAATACCAATAGTTGTAAATATGGTAATAGAAGCGCAAAACTTTAATATATTTTCAATTATTTTTTCTTTAATTCTCATATATTAGAATTGCCGGTAAGTTTTCCTTACCGGCAAATATATTTTTTAAAATAACTATTATTTAATAATTATTTTATTAAAAGCAGCTTTTTGTTCATCATACCCACTTTGAGGCATAGGAACATAGCCTACTTCTTTTGATAATTGTGGTGCATTGTCTAAATAAAAAGCAATAAATTTTTGAACCTCTGGGCGTTGAGCCGATTTTTTGTTCACAAAAATAAATAATGATCTAGATAAAGGAGCATATTCATTACTCGCTACAGTTTCTATACTTGGTGAAACAGGGCCTGAACCATTGTCAATTCCAACAACACCTAATTTGTCTTTATTTTCTTCATAATAAGACAGTCCAAAATAGCCTAAAGCATTCACATCTTTTTCTATACCTTGAACAGCAACATTATAATCTGAAACAGCATTGTAATCCGTTCTACTTGCTCCAGATTCTCCCATAATTACTTCAGTAAAGAAATCGTAAGTACCGTGAGAAGTATTTGGTCCATATAAATGAATTTCTTCATTTGGCCATTCAGCTCTTATATCATTCCATTTTTTAACAGTACTATTTGGTTCCCAAAGTTTTTTAAGTTCTTCAGTTGTCATTGTTTTAGCCCAAGTATTTTCTTTATTTACAACAACAGAAATACCATCAAGTGCAACTGTTAATTGTATATATTCAACACCATTTTCTTTACAAAGTGCAACTTCTTTTTCTTTGATTTCTCTTGATGCATCACAAATATCAGTAACTCCAGTTCCAAATTTTTTAAATCCACCACCGGTTCCAGACTCTCCTACAGTTACTCTTACTTTTGGTTCAATTTTTAAAAATTCTTCAGCAACAGCTTCTGAAACTGGGAAAACAGTTCCTGAACCATCAATAGCAATTGATCCTGTTAATTCTGCTACTTTTTCTTTTTTCTCACCACAAGACCCTAATACTAGAGCAAGTGTTAACATAAATACTAATTTTTTCATTTTTTTATCTTTTAATTGTTTTGCAAAGGAATGAGTTGATTGTTAAGTTTAGGTTAAGTGAAAATTATTTATTTCAAATTAAACCTTTAAATATAATGATTTATAATTTAAATTCAGCATTTAAAAATACCAATGATTCATTGTCTAAAGTATTGCTGTCAAAACTAAATCCTTGGTAATTTAAGGCAAATTTTAATCCTTTAACAGGTGCATATTGAATACCTGCAATTATTTGATTTCCATCTTTAGCAATATTCCAAGTGGTTGTTTCTCCTGCTAAAGTATTTGAACTTATTTGATCAAAACGACCAAAGACTTCAACCTTTTTATTAATTACATAGGTGGAATAAAATGAAACTCCATCTAAATTATAATTATCAATTGGGCTTGAATATTTTTTACCGTTTTGTAATTTATTATATTCAGCACCTAATCTCCAATCAGAAGCTTTATAACCTGCAAATAATGAGAAAGAAGTAAGTGCATCTGAAGTTGCTGAACTTTGAGTATCTATATATACTTTTGTTGTTAAACCTTCAATAGGTGTAAAAATTAAACTTCCACCAAACTTTTGATAGCCATCAGTATCTTGTAATTTTTTATACCCTTCACCATTAGCTATTAAAAAGTTAGCATGTAAATTTTCACTTAATTTAAATTCAGCATTTACTCCTAAATCAGCACTACTTCCAAAATCATTTTCATCTTGAAATGATTTGAATAAATATCGGTATCCCCAAAAATCTTCTTGATCATTAAATTGTTTCATACCAATTAAACCCATACTTAATTTAACTCCCGAAGCTACTCCCCAGTCTAACTGAGCCGCTTTTAAAAAGGCAGTGTATTCACTTCCTGCACTATTGCTACCAAAATCAAAAGTAATTTTCGCTGAAATTGTTTTGCTAAAGTTGTATTTATACCCAAAATAAGAACGATCTAATTCAAAAGCACTTTTTTTTGTAGCATTATTAGTAAAATCTGCATGGTAGTTCCAAAAAACTTTGAATTGAACTTCACCAGTTGGTTTAAATTCTTCTGTTGATTCTTGAGCAAATGCAGCAATTGATAAAATCACCACACTTAAGAATAATAAGTGTTTTTTCATAAATTATACTAGTTTTTGTCACTGCAAAGAACTGATATAATTGTTAAGCTAATGTTAACATTAGGTTATTTAATAGCTAACATTAAAAAACCGCCATATTTATGGCGGTCTTTCATTTCAAATTATTGTTGACAAAAACTAATAATTTATATGAAATGATGTATTCATAAATTTATTTATACATATTGTAAATATCCTATAAGATTGTAATTTTAAGGTAATCTTAAGATTATCTAATCGTTAATTATATTGGTGTGCATTTTAAGGAATGTGATTTCTAAAATAGGTATTTTTTAAAATTCCTAATTTTTAGCAAGAAAACAAAAATTATATATTTGATTCTTTTTCAGTTAGTTATAGATAACAAATAAAAACTTAATGTAAACTTAACGTTAATAAATAATTAAACTAAGGTAAAGTGAGTATATTTGAGTATGCATAAATTTAATAATAATTAAACAATATTTAGCCATGAAATCAATTATAAACATATTTATTGTGTTGTTTAGTATAACAGCATTTTCACAAGAACAAAAAGTAGATTACAAAAAAGTAGATAATGATTTAGTACAAGCTACTTATTACTTTGCTGATAATAGTACTATTGTAGAACGTGAAGGTTTTTTTAATAAAGAAGGAAAATTACACGACACCTGGATTAGTTATGATCTTCGAGGAAATAAAACGGTGATTGCAAACTACCATAATGGTGAAAAAGACGGTGTTTGGACTTACTTTAAAAATGATAAAATTAATATTGTTACCTATAAAGAAAACAAAATTATTAATGTTGAAGAAAAAGCATTAGTGGTTAATTAAACCTCAAATTAATATTTCTTGATAAAAAAAAGGGTGCTAAAATATTTAGCACCCTTTTTTATTGTTATATTTTAATTATTCCTATAAACCGGCTTCTCTCCAAGTCCAAGTAGAAATATCAACTTTTGTTCCAGTATTGTATGCATCAGTTGTTGTAGCATCTGCTCCATCAATTTGAACGTTTGATAATGCACCACCATCTTTCATATCTATATTGTTAGTATATCCTTCTAAATATAAGTTTGTGATAGTAGCACCAGATTCTAATTTGAATTGTAATGCAGTACCGTCAACACTTGAAATAGCTGTTACATTTACAAATTTTGGGTTGTTATTAACTTTATCTCCTTCAAATGCTGTAGAAAAGCCTGCAACAGTATGTGAAATATATGTGTTAGTAATAGTTCCGTTCCAACCTTCTGTCCAGTCAACAGCATCATCTTCATTATTTTCTAAGTAAATATTAGTTACAGAAGCGCTTCCTCCAAAAAATTCAATTCCATCATCAGCACCATCAATAACAGCAATGTTTTCTAATATTGTTCCTGAACCAACTGCATATAATGAAACTCCATTGTATTGAGAATCAAGATTTATTTGAGCTCCTGTTCCTTTAATTACTAAATATTTAATAGATCCTGAGTTATCAGCATCATCTGTTCCACCATAAATAAAACCACCAACTTCAGCTTCAGCATCTACACCTGCAGTTGTTGTTGCTTTTCCACAAATGGTTAAACCTCCCCAATCAGAAGGACTTGCATTTACAGAAGACATAACAACAGGATTTTCAGCAGTTCCCTGAATATCAATTTTACCTCCTTTAAGAACAGCTATATAAACATCAACTCCTCCTTTATCGGCCGTAATTTTTGTTCCTGCCTCAATAGTTAAAGTAACTCCATCTTGAACAATATATGAACCTGTTAAACTATAATTTGTATCAGCAGTTAATGTTTTGTTTGCATTTAAGTTTCCGTTTAAAACTTCAAGGGCTACAAACTGGCCATTGATAAAGCTCCAGTTAGAAATATCAACTTGAGTACCTGTGTTATATGCATCAGTTGTAGTAGCTGCAACTCCATCAATTATAACATTAGATAAAGCCCCATTGTCTTTCATATCAATGTTTTTTTCATAACCACTTAAATATAAATTAGAAATTGTAGCTCCAGATTCTAATTTAAATTGTAAAGCAGTACCACCAACTGTTGAAAGTGCAGTTAGGTTATTGATTTTAGGATTGTTGTTGTCTTTATCACCCTCAACTACTGTAGAAAAACCTGCAATTGTATGAACAACGTAAGCATTGTTAATTGTTCCGTTCCAACCTTCTGTCCAGTCAATAGCGTCATCTTCGTTATTTTCTAAATATAAATTTTCAACAGAAACTGTTCCACCAAAAAATTCAACACCATCATCTGATCCATTTATTACCGCAACATTTTCAACTGTAGTTCCTGAACCAACCGCATAAAAAGATACACCATTGTATTGAGAGTCTAGGTTAATTTGTGCTCCTGTACCAATAATTACTAAGTTTTTAATTATTCCAGAGCTATCTGCATCATCACTACCTCCATAAATAAAACCACCCACTTCAGCTTCTGCATCTACACCAGCAGTTGTTGTTGCTTTACCACAAAGAGTTAACCCACCCCAGTCTCCAGGATTACCATTTGTTGAAGACATAATAACAGGATTGCTATCAGTACCATTAATGTTGATTTTTCCTCCTTTTAATACAGCAATGTAAACGTCAGTACCTCCATTATTAGCTTCGATTTGAGTACCAGCTGGTATAGTAAGGGTAACTCCATCTGAAACAATAAATGAACCTGTTAATACATAACTAATAGAAGCGTTTAATGTGAAATTTTCTTCAAGTTGACCATTCATTGTTCCAACTTTTAAGTTTTCAATCACAGGATTTTCTGGAGTTATAATTGGACTTGGGTCATTATCATCACAACTAAATAAAGTCAATAACGCAACTAAAGCTGTTATTCCAATAAATTTTAAGTTCGATTTTCTCATTTTTTTTTGTTTGATTTATTATTTATATTAATTATGTGCAAATAACCTATTTTAGTAATACCTAATTCTTAAGTAAACATTAAATAAATATTATGAATTAAAACGAATTTATTGGAAATGTTAAAAAAATGTTATGCTGATTTTTAAAATAAAAAAGGCTGTTAATTATAAATAACAGCCTTTTTTTATAGCGTTAAAATGCTTTTAAAAAGTATATTTTATTCCTAAATTTAAATTCATGCCTTTTTTATAAGAACTAATAATTTCATTTGTTTCTATTTCTGAAGATAAAGGCTTTACTTTTTGAGATTGTTCAATACTTGGGTTTAATATGTTTTTACCTGTAAGCTTTAAAGAAATATTTTTAGTTAGTTTCTTAATTAAAACCATATCAAGTGTAACAAAACCCTTTTCTAAAATTTCATCATTATATAAAACTGCACTATTTGAAAAATCTTCAGGCGCACCAAGAGCGTAAATTTTATCAGATGAATAGTTCCCAGACAAAGTTGCTACAAATTCATTTTCTTTATTGTTATTATAACTTAACGCTGTGTTTAAAATAAAGTCTGATGCACCTTGTAAATCTGATTCAGTAATTCCTTTGTATTGAAATTCTTCTAGTAAATCTTGTTTAAACCACATTTTTGTGGCGTTAAAATTTAAATTCAAATTACTATTTTCTGTATCGATAAGATTAAACCTTGTTTCAAATTCCAATCCAAGTACATCTGCTTTCTCGCCAGTATTATCATAAGAAAAGTTACCAGAAGAACCTCTTGTTTGAGATAAGTTTATAGGGTTTTCAATTCTTTTATAAAAACTTGTAAAAGATACTAATTCTTTAGATGATGGATATAATTCCCATTTTAAATCAACATTATAATTTGTAGATTCTTTTAAGTTGGGATTACCTTTGGTTACACGTCCTGTAGGTGATACATATTCAAACGGAGCTAATTCTTTAAATTCAGGCAGTGTAATTGTTTTACTTCCAGCAAAACGTATGAAGTTTTTCTCATTAATTTCATATTTTAAATTTAGACTTGGCAGCAGATTATCATAGCTATTTACTAAAGTTCCGCTCCTACCAACATAATTTCCTACATCCCAAATTATATATAATTCATCATTCTCATATCTAACACCAATATTACCTGTTAGTTTATTAAATCCAAAATCTAAATTGGCAAAACCAGCATATACATCAAGTTTGGCTTCGTAAACATCAGGTGTTCCTTCTCTTAAGATTAATGTACCATTAACAAAATTATTTTTAACAAAAGCTGCAGACAAATCATCTATAGAGGATACTTGAAATCCTTTAGCTCTTACACCCATAAATAACGAATTAAAACTTCTTTCTTTTTGGCGAAAATTAGCTCCAATGTTTAGTTTTAAAGGGTTATCAGAATCGGCATTGAACGTAATTTGATCTTTTATTGTTCCGTTTAACTCTATATCTTTAATTTTTTGATCAGATTTTCTTTGCTGAAAATCTCCTACATGTGCAAACTGAACAGTATTTTCATCTAAAATACTAACTTCGTTTCTAATTCTATTTGGTTCTTTTGCTATTACATAATTATAACCAACACCCCAATTTAATTCATTGTTTTCTGTAATATTATGCGTACCAAAAACTTGATTTACAAACATTCTAGTTTGTTTTAAATTTTGATCTCTTACAAAAGCGCCATATTCAGAAGGGTCTTGATCAAAAACATACCCTTCACCATTTCTACCTTGCTCAAACAAATTATCAATAGTTTTATTTACAAATAAACTTGTAAATTTTATTTTATGATTATTATTTAATCGGTATGATAGGTTTAAAAGCCCTGTTGTATTAATAGTTGTTTTATAAGATTCTACATCTGTAAATGAATTATTTAAAACATTTGATCTATACTTTTTGAAAATTCCTTTTTGGTAAGTGAAAGAATTATCGTGTGATACTGTTGCAAAAATTGATAAGTCTTTACCAAAAACTTCCATTTTTTTACCACCAGATAAAGAAACTCCAAAATTTAAAGGAGTACTTCTAGTCTCGGTATTCCAACTTTGTAAAGTTATAGCATCAACTAAAGCATATTGTTTTGTATAAAACCCAACACTTAGATCATTTATATTTTGAGTTGCCTTAAAGTTGTCAAACACACCATTTTTAATAACATTTGTATTTGCACCTCCGCTAATGTCTATTGAAAAATCACCACCATTATATTCTTTCGAAGTAATATCAACATTTCCTGATGCTTGGTCAGCATAATTTTCAGTAGAATACGTTTTACTTATACCTACATTTTGAATAATGTCTGTAGAAAACAATTTTAAATCTATATTTTTCTTTTCAACATCGTCTGATGGAATTGGTAAACCATTCATTGTTGTTGTTAAATACCGATCTCCTAAACCACGAATATAAATATCACCAGAACCTTCGTTTTTTGTTACTCCAGATATTTTTGAAGTTGCAGAAGCAGCATCAGAAACACCAGTTTTCGTTAACCTTTCTGCTCCAATACTTTCTTTAATTACAGTTGCTTTCTTTTGCTCTGTTAAAAGTGCGCTTTCAGATTCTTTTTTGGTACTTCCTGTAATTTGTATTTCACTTAAAGAAACACCTTCACTTGCGCTCATTGTTTGATTAACAGTAATAGTTTCACTAGCTTTTACTACTACGTTAGGAATTTCAATAGTTTTGTAGCCAATAAAACTAAAAACTAAGATATAAGTTCCAGGTGCTACATTCATAGAATAAGTTCCTTCAAATTCTGTTGTAGTTCCTGTTGTAGTTCCTTTAATAAACACATTTACAAAAGGTAAAGGCTCATTATTCACTTCTTTATCATAAACAGTTCCTTCTATAGTACCGGTTACTTGGCTATATGAAATTGCATTAATAAATATAAATATTGCTATAAAAATTTTCTTCATTTATTGGGTTAATTTATTGGCGCAAAGAAATGATGATGAAGTGAATTAAAAGTTAACCCGTTGTTATTTAATGTTTATAAAAGTGTTAATTTAATGTTAGCTAATTAAATACACAGACAAAGCAAAATCACATTAACACAAGATGGCAAAGAGTATTAATAAAAGAAGTGATTTTTTATAAATTTAGTTTAAAGAAGAAATATCAAAACTAGCTTCTAAAGCTGAGAGAGTTTGATTATTTGAGGTAGTTTTATTTGAAGCAACAATTACATTCTCAACTTCAATTGTTTTATAACCAACAAAACTATATACTAAAGTGTATGTCCCAGGTTTCAAATTCATTGAAAAAGAGCCGTCAAGTTTAGTAGTGGTTGAAATAATGGTATTTTTAATAGCAACAGTAGCAAACAACAAAGGTTCTTTATTGGTTTCGTTATCAAAAACGATTCCTTCAACCTCACCTAATTTAGTTGAGTCAGAAAAGAAAGAATCAACTTCAAAAGACTGACTGTGTGCTAATGCACTTGAGATTACAAAAATTACAAACCAAAATACTTTCATTATCAATAATTTAAAAGCAAATAAACACCGCTAATGTTAATTAAAGGTTATGTGGTGTTTATGGTTTTGTGATTTTAATGTTAAGTTTTATAAAATTAAAATCTCCAATAAAATAATAAAGAATTAAGTATATTGCACTAAAATATTTTTAAAATGAATTGGAGTCGGTTATTGTCTTTAAAAAGATTTGGAGATGCAGAAAAGAGACTGCGTATAAATCAAGATGAAACAAGGTTGGGTTTTGAAGTAGATTATGATCGTATTATTTTTTCTGATTCATTTAGAAGCTTACAAGATAAAACACAGGTTGTTCCACTTTCAAAAACAGATTTTGTCCATACACGTTTAACACATAGTTTAGAAGTTAGTGTTGTTGCACGTTCACTTGGAAGAGTTGTTGGAGAGCAAGTATTAAAAAAACATCCCAATTTAGTTGAAGAAGGCTATAAAATGAATGATTTTGGAGCAATTGTGGCAACAGCTGCTTTAGCTCATGATATTGGAAATCCACCTTTTGGACATAATGGAGAAAAAGCAATTGGCGAATATTTTAAACATGGAAATGGTCAAAAATATAAGGAGCAATTAACTTCAAAACAATGGCAAGATTTAATTGATTTTGAAGGAAATGCAAATGGTTTTAAAATTTTAACTGAACATAAAGAAGGCATTCAAGGAGGTTTAAGATTATCTTACGCAACCTTAGGAACTTTTATAAAATATCCAAAAGAATCATTACCCAAAAAACCAACAAATCAAATATCAGATAAAAAATTTGGAATATTTCAATCTGAAATTCCTTTTTTTAAAGAGGTTGCTTATGAATTAGGTCTAATTGCAACAGGAAAAGAAGGTAGTATTGCTTACAAAAGACATCCTTTAGCGTATTTAGTTGAAGCTGCAGATGATATTTGTTATACCATTATAGATTTTGAAGATGGAATTAATTTAGGTTTAATAGAAGAAGAATTTGCCTTAGAATATTTAATTAAATTAGTAAAAGACACGATTGATTCTAAAAAATACCATCAATTAAAATACAAGAAAGATCGTTTAAGTTATTTGAGAGCTTTAGCTATTGGAACACTAATAAGTGAAGCCGCTTCAGTTTTTTTAGCAAATGAAACCGCAATTTTAAAAGGTGAATATCCATATTCATTATTAGAGAAATGTAAGTACGAAGCTCAAATAAATGATATTATTAAATTAAGTGTCGAAAAAATTTATAAAAGCAGAGAAGTTGTTGAAAAAGAATTAGCAGGCTATACTATTATTACAAAATTATTAGACGTATTTTTAACAGCCAGTAATAATAAATATGACGAATGTTTATCCAACTATGATAAATTAATTTTATATTTACTGCCAGAAAATTTAAAAGAACCAAATATATCCCTGTATCTTAGGGTTTTAAATATTTGCAACTATGTTGCTAGTTTAACCGATGGTTTTGCGCTTCAGTTGTATGAAAAATTAAATGCAAAACAATAAAAATAAATTTAAAGAATTTAAAATGAGAAAAAAGTTACAATTAATTTTAGTGATGATTTCGCTAATTTCTATCTCTTATTTTGTTTTTTATAGCGGAGTGAAATCTGAAAAAACAGAAATAGAACAATTAAGAGAAAAACATGCAAACTTTTTAAACAATAGTCCGTTTAAAAAAATATCAAAACTTTCAAAGAAAGAAAGAAAGGAATTAGGAACTCCACCAAATAAATATTTTGATAGACAATGGGAACTTACCATGGATCCCGCAACAGGAAAACCTGAACCAGAAAGATTATTTGCTTTACAAAAATCTTTAAGATCAAAAGGTTTAGCAAATAAAAATCCTGGTTCTGCAATGGACAATAGTTGGGAAGAAAGAGGCCCAAATAATGTTGGAGGTAGAACAAGAGCTATCATGTTTGATCCAAATGATGTAACTAATAAACGTGTTTTTGCTGGTGGCGTGAGCGGAGGTTTATGGGTAAATAATGACATTACTGATGAAAATTCAGCTTGGTCTTTAGTTGATATTCCTCAAAATTTAGCAATCAGCGTTATTACCTATGATCCTAATGACAAATATATTTTTTATGTAGGAACGGGAGAATCGTATGTTGGAGGTGATGTTAATGGAGACGGAGTATGGCAATCAATAGATGGCGGTGTTACTTGGTCAAATATATTTGGAGGTATTTCTGGCGAAACAACATTTGAGTCAAATATAATGCTTACTGTAAATTCACCTGTTATAATTGCTGGTGAATATCAGGCAACTTCAGCAGCTTTTGGGCCAAGTATTACATCAATAGCTGGAAATTTAGTTTTAGCTGATGATAGTTCTGCAGCGCCAACAGAAGCTTGTAATGCACTTACAAATAATTCTGAAATTAGTGGGAATATAGCGGTAATAGATAGAGGGAATTGCACATTTGTATCCAAGGTAAAAAATGCTCAAGATGCGGGTGCAACTGCCGTTTTAGTAATAAATAATGTTGTAGGACCTCCTATTTCTTTAGGTGGTGATGATGCTACAATTACCATTCCTTCTGTTATGATTTCAAAAGAAGATGGAGATTTAATAAAACAACAGTTATTAGCTGGTGTAAATGTCACCATAGAACAATCAGGTTCTCCTTTTTCAGGAAGTTTTGTGACACCAGGTATTCAGCATATTAATGATGTAAAAGTTAGAGATATTGGTGGAGGAAATAGTGAAGTTTATGTTGCAGTAGGTGAATCGTTTTATTCAAATTCTACACCTTCGTCATTATTAGGTGTTGAAGATTATGGACTTTTTAAATCAACTAACGAAGGAGCAAGTTGGGCTGGAGTTACTTTACCTCTCACACCAGGTGGGAGTAATTATACACCAAATGATATAGAAATTAGTTCAGATAACACAATTTGGCTATCAACAAATAAAAATGTAATTTATGGACAAGGAGGAGGAACCATACTATCTTCAACTGATGGATTAACATTTTCGGTTAAACACACCATTACTGAAGGTGATAGAACTCAAATTGCAGTTTCTAAATTAACTCCAAATGTAATTTTTGTTTTAGCTGAATTAGGAAGTGCAGGAGCAGCACCTGTTTACATGGCTAGTACAAATGATTCTTTTACAACAGTAAATGAAATTACACCACCAGCCGATGTAGATACGGGTATTCCAGATAATGATTTTACTAGAGGTCAAGCTTTTTATGACTTAATGATAGAAGTTGACCCAACAAATGATGCTATTTTATATGTAGGTGGAATTGACTTATTTAGATCTGCTGATGGAGGTACAAATTGGAGTCAAATTTCAAAATGGTCAAATAACAACAATTTAGGAGGTTTAAGTGTACCTACAGTTCATGCAGATCAACACGCGTTAGTTTTTAACCCTGGAGATGCAAACCAAGCAGTATTTGGTAATGATGGAGGTATTTATTTTGGAAGTAGCTTATCTAGTGCTTCAACAAGTATAACCGCTATTTCAGCTAGAAATAAAAATTATAATACACTTCAATTTTATAAAGGAGCAATAGGCTCAGATACTTCATCAGAAAAATTATTAGCTGGAGCACAAGATAATGGCTCAAATTTAATTAATAATGCTTCTTCAGGGATTAACTCTTCAATAGAAGTAACAGGTGGTGATGGTGCTTATACATTTATTGATAAAGATAATGAGTACATGATATCATCGTATGTTTACAATAACTATTATTATTTAAACTATAATACGGGTGCTTATGTTTATGAAATAGCAGGGAATGATACAGATGGAGATTTCATAAACCCAGCAGCTTTAGATAGTCATAATAACCTTCTATACACCTCTGGGGATAGTAAAATTTATAAATATAAATTAGGTACAAGTAGTGCTACTTCCACAACTTTAACAAATGATTTACTAACCACCGCACCCACTGCATTTAAACCATCAACATTTACAACTACTACATTATTTGTTGGTACCGAGGATGGAAAGCTTTTTAAAATACTCGATGCTAATTCATTTAGACAAACATGGGCTGATATTACTGGCGATATGTTTTATGGATCCATATCTTGTATTGAATTAGGTGCAACTGAAGATGATATTATGGTTACTTTTCATAACTATGGAGTTACGAATGTTTACTTTTCACAAGATGGAGGAACTACTTGGCAAAATAAAGAAGGAAATTTACCTGATTTACCTGTGAAAGCAATTTTAATGAACCCACTTAACAATAATCAAGTAATTTTAGGAACTGATTTAGGGGTTTGGGCGACATCTAATTTTAATGATGCTAGTCCAACGTGGGCTCAATCTCAAAATGGCATGAAAGATGTTCAAGTAACAAGTTTTGACTTAAGAACATCAGATAATACAATTTTAGCTTCAACCTATGGAAGAGGAATGTTTACGGGGGTATTTAGTGCAGAAGATGAAAACACAGACACAGATGGTGATGGTGTTGATAACGCAGATGATTTATGTCCGAATACTCCGGTAGGAGAGGTTGTAAATGCAGATGGCTGTTCAAATGGTCAATTAGATGATGATGGAGATGGTGTTCAAAACAGTTTAGATTTATGTTCAGCTACCCCAACAGGAGAAGCAGTTGATGCAGATGGATGTGGAGCCTCACAATTAGATGATGATAGTGATGGCGTTATGAATAACTTAGATTTATGTCCAAATACTCCAACAGGAGAAGTTGTTAATGCAGATGGATGTGGAGATTCACAATTAGATGATGATGGAGATGGTGTTCAAAACAGTTTAGATTTATGTTCAGCTACTCCAACAGGAGAAGCTGTTGATGCAGATGGATGTGGAGCCTCACAATTAGATGATGATAGTGATGGAGTTATGAATAACTTAGATTTATGTCCAAATACTCCAACAGGAGAAACAGTTGATGCAGATGGATGTTCAAATGGACAATTAGATGATGATGGAGATGGTGTTGAAAACAGTTTAGATTTATGTTCAGCTACTCCAACAGGAGAAACAGTTGATGCAGATGGATGTTCAAATGGACAATTAGATGATGATGGTGATGGAGTTCAAAACAGTTTAGATTTATGTTCAGCTACCCCAACAGGAGAAGCAGTTGGTGCAGATGGTTGTGGAGAATCTCAGCTAGATGATGATGAAGACGGAATAATGAACGATAAAGACATATGTCCAACCTCAACAGCAGGAGTGATGGTAAATGCTACAGGTTGTTTTACTTTACTACCAAATAATTTCAGTATAGAAGTTACTAGTGAAACTTGTCCAAATAAAGATAACGGACAAATTTCAATTTCTGCAACCGCAGCTTATACCTACACAACAACAATTAATGGCGTTAATTATAGCTTTAACAATACCAATGGTGTTTTAGCTGTAGATTTACCTCCAGCTATTTATAATGTTTGTATTTCTATTACAGGAGAAACATTTGTACAATGTTTTGATGTTGAGGTAATCGCAGGAGAAGAAATTGTAGCAGATGCAACTATTGAATTTAACAAAGCATCTATAAATATTAAAACTGGAACTGCTCCTTTTACTATTTATGTTAACGGAGAAGAGCGTTTTACAACAAGTTCTCCACTATTTAATGTTGGTATAAAACATGGAGATTTAATTGAAGTAAAAACAGCTAAATCTTGTGAAGGAGTTTATTCAAAAACAGTGGAGTTGTTAGATGTTATAACAATGTATCCAAATCCTACAAGAGGAGCCTTTGAAATTGCCTTGCCTATTTCAGAAAAAGAAGTAACCATTGAATTGTACAATAGTTCTTTACAATTAATTTCAAAGGAAATTTATTCAGTAGTTTATGGTAAAGTTCAATTAGATTTAACAAATAATTCAGCAGGAATGTATATTGTTAAAGTTAAGTTAGATAACCCAGTAACCTTAAAAATAATAAAAGAATAATAAAATGAGAAAACTACTATATATATTCGTATTAAGCATATTGGTATGGTCTTGTGGAGGCGGTGGCGGAGATACTCCAACACCTCCACCAGCTGTAAACAATGCACCAACAGTTCCAACATTAGTATACCCAACAAATAATTTGTTGTGTATAGATAATGTATTAGATTTTGATTGGAATGCTTCAACAGACCCAGATAACGATGCAATCACTTATCAAGTTCAAGTAGCAAAAGACGCACAGTTTACACAATTGGTTCATACAGTAACAGAAGTTTCAACACTTAAAACGCTTTCTTTAGAAAAAGGGATTCCTTATTACTGGAGAGTAAAGGCAATTGACAGTAAAAACTTATCAAGTGCATATTCATCAACCAATCAATTTTATACAGAAGGTTTAGGTGTTATAAATCATTTGCCATTTTCACCAATACTAGTGTCTCCAACATTAAATGTGGTAGTAACAAGCACAACAGCTACGTTACAATGGACGGCAGATGATGTTGATACAACAGATACATTAACCTATGATGTTTATTTTGGAACAGATACTATTCCTATATCCATTGCTTCAGCTGATCAATCAACTACAAGTTATGTAACACCAACATTAATTGCTTCAACACCTTATTATTGGAAAGTTGTTGTTAAGGACGGACAAGGTGGACAAACCACTGGCCAAACTTGGAGTTTTACAACAGATTAAGTTCTATGGTGAAATAATTAAGAGCGATTTAAAACAAAGAAATATCTCTTAATTTGTATACATTTAAAAATAGCTTGGGTAAATACCCAAGCTATTTTTTGTTAACTTTAAATTTTATAGAGAGATAAAATAAGATTTATTATTTAGCTACGAGTTTATTTAAATTAGTTGGGTAACTAATAAAATAAGTCGGTCAACTAATTTAAAAAGTCGGTCAACTAATTAAATAAGTTGGGCAACAAATAAAATAAGTTGGCCAACTTATTTATGTAAGGTGTACTTCATTTAATAAATGCATCTTTGGAAACCTAATTTTTGGTTATGTTTTTGAAAAAGCGTTGATTTTTTTATGAGAACATTTAGAGCGTCAATACTAAAATTTATGGCTAACCTATTTTAAAGTTAGTCACCATATAAAAATGTACAAACAATTATTTACTTAAAAGTGTAATTTAAAATCTGTATTTTTGTATTTATGATGCGAAGTACAATAAATAAACTGGCATTAGTAATAGGTTTTTTTATTATAGTTATTTCCATAAATTATATAACAAATATCAGGTTAGTTAATTTAGATTTAGCAAATAAAGAAGCCCTAAAACTAAGAGAACAATATGCTAAATTTTTAGCAAATAGTCCATTTAAAAAAACTTTAAAACTCACAAAAGAACAACGTAAAGGCCAGGGACTTCCACCTAATAAATATTATGAACGGGAGTGGGAGTTAACTATGAACCCTGCAACAGGTAAGCCAGAACCTAATAAAATATTTGATATTCAAAAAAGACTTAATGATAAATCTGTTGCAGCAAGAAACCCTGGTGATGCTATAGATAATGCATGGGTAGATAGAGGGCCAAATAATGTTGGTGGTAGAACAAGGGTTGTTTTGTTTGATCCAACTGATACTAGAAATAAACGTGTTTATGCTGGTGGTGTAAGTGGAGGTTTATGGGTAAATGATGATATTACAGATGCAAGTTCTTCTTGGACACAAGTTTTAGGAGCAGGGATACCTAAAAACATGAATATTTCTTGTATTACAGTTGATCCAAGAGATTCTAACACATGGTATATTGGAACAGGAGAGCAATATACTTTTGGAGCTGCTGTTGGTAATGGTGTTTACAAAACAACCGATGGTGGGGTAAATTGGGTAAATATACCTGTACAGTTGGCTGGTGGAGCTTCATTTGATTATAATACTTCTAATACATTCTTAGCGGGAATTTATTATATAAATGACATTATCGCATGGGATAATGGAACCTCAACAGAGGTTTTTATAGGTGTTGGAACTCATGTATATGGTGATGCAGCAAACCCTACAAATTGGTTGGGTTACCAAACAGCAGGATTGTATAAAACTACTGATGGTGGTGCAAATTGGGCAAGATTAGAAGATGCTGTTTTAAAATTAACACCTACAAGTAGTTATTTTACCATTCCAAATGATTTTGAAATAGATGCTGACAATAGACTTTGGTTTGGCTCTATTAGCACTTATGGTTCAGGAGGATTTGGAGGAGGAAAAGTGTTTAATTCTACCAATGGTGCAACGTGGAATTTAATTACTACATTAACAACTTCTGATAGAGTTGAATTGGCAGTTTCTTCAACAAATGCTGATAAATTATATGCTTTAACTGAAGGTGATGGAACAGACCCCCATATTTTTGCAACAACAGATGCTTTTGCCAATACAACAGAATTAGCAAAACCAAGTGATGCCGACAATGGTATCCCTGCTGCTGACTTTACGCGTGGACAAGATTTTTATGATTTAGTAATTGAAGTTGACCCTATTGATGATGATATTTTATATGTTGGAGGAATCGATTTATTTAGAACAAATCAAGGAGTAAATACAAATTTAGTTAATGAATGGAAACAAATATCTAAATGGTCTAATAATGCAAATTTAAATACTTTAAGTTGTTCAATAGTTCATGCAGATCAGCACGCTTTTACTTTTAGACCAAGAGCTAATAATGAAGCTGTTATTGGTGGTGATGGTGGTGTCTATTATGCTTCTAGTTTATCAACTGCAGAAACAAATGATGTGTTTACCGTAATGAATACAGAATATAATGTTACTCAGTTTTACTTTGGAGGTTATGGGCAAGATACTGGAAATGAATTAATATTGGCAGGAGCTCAAGATAATGGGTCACAGTTTATTAATGGAGCAACAGCAGGAACAACAAATTCAAGTACCCTTGTTTCTGGTGGAGATGGTGCTTATAGCACTATTGATAAAGATGGAAACTACATGATTTCATCATATGTTTATGGAAATCATTATTATAAAGGATTACCATACCCAGGAACTAATTATACGATTGATAATAATAATGATGAAGGAGATTTTATCAATCAGGCAGGTTTGGATCACAACTTAAATATTATGTATTCTAACGGAGTGCTAAGAGATGCTAACGGTAACATTGTAACACGTCAAATAAACAGATATATTTTAGGCTCCATTAGTGCAGCTAAGACACAATTAACTAACGTTACACATCTAACAGGTTCCCCTACAGCTTTTAAAGTTTCACCATTTACAACTACAAGTACCACTTTGTTAGTTGGTACAGATGATAGTAAGTTATTAATATTAACTAATGCAAATACAACAAGTACCTGGGCTGATATTTCTTGGCCTTCATTTGTTGGAAGTGTTTCAGCAGTTGAATTTGGAGCAACTGAAAACGATATTTTTGTTACCTTTCACAATTATGGAATTACCAGTGTTTGGTATTCTTCAAATGGAGGAGCGAACTGGCAAAATAAAGAGGGTGATTTACCAGATATGCCTGTAAAATGTATTCTACAAAATCCTTTAAAAACAAATGAAGTAATTATAGGAACTGAATTAGGTATATGGGCTACCAGTAATTTTAATGATGCTGCTCCAAATTGGATACAATCGAATAATGGGATGCGAGATGTTAAAGTGGTAGATTTAGATTTACGAACTGCTGATTACAGTATCTTAGCTACAACACATGGTAGAGGTGTTTTTACAGGGCAATTTACAGCTACTGATTTTTCTTTTTCTGCTCAAAGTAGTTCAATTGCAACGTGCACGCCAAATGATGCTGTTTTTACATTTGATTTTACAGCTACTCCTTCATATAATACTTCAACAACTTTTTCTGCGTCTGGAGCTCCAAACGGTTCAACCATAACTTTTAGCCCTACTTCACTAACTACTAATGGTACTTTTACAATGACAGTTGGAAGCATAGGGTCTGTTGCTTTGGGTGAACACACCATAACGGTCACAGGGACTGGAAGTGAAGTTTTTTCTATGGATGTTGTGTTAAAAGTGGTGGATGCAAATTTTGGTGTTTTAACCACAACTTCGCCTTCAAATTTAGCAACTGGAGTTGGTATAAGCAGTACAAATTTAACTTGGAGTGCAGATACCAATGCAACTTCTTATGATATTGATATTGCTACAGATGCAGGCTTTAATACCATTGTTGAAACAGATAATGTTGCTACTAATTCATATATAAATATTTTAAGTTTAAATTATGGAACCCTGTATTATTGGAGAGTAAGAGCAAAAAATGAATGTATTGATGGAAGTTATTCTGCAACCCAAAAATTTCAAACATCAATTTTATGTAATACAATAACAAATAGTACCACTATGACAATTCCTGATGGAAGAGGGGCAGATGTTGCAGGAACAAAAGCAGAATCAATTATAACTTTAAATGATAATATAACAATTAGTGATGTAAATGTAACCATTAACATTACACATTCATGGATTCAGGATCTTGATGTTACTTTAATTTCACCACAAGGGACAGAAGTTTTGTTATTCGATAATAACTGTACTTCTGAAAATGGCTTAAACATTACCTATGATGATGATGCATTATCAACAATTGTTTGTGGTATAAATCCTGTAACAGGGATTGTTCAACCAACAGGGACTTTATCTATCTTAAATAATGAAATTGCAAATGGCGATTGGAAACTTAAAGTTGTAGACTTTTGGAGTGGAGATACAGGAACCATAAATAGCTGGTCATTAGAAATTTGTCAAACCCAAACAATCTTAAATTCTTCATTTACCAATAATCCAATTACAGTAGGTACAAATAGTACGTATGCTATAAAACAAGCTGAAACGAAAGCAATAAGTGTAGGATCAACACCTAGTGAACAGGTATTTATGCTTACAGAATTACCTGCTTTTGGGAATAGTGTCACCTTAAATGATGGTGTTAATGATATAACACTATTATTAGGGCAAACTTTTACACAAGATGATATTAATAATAATAAAGTTAAGTATGTAAACACTAGTTCTATATCTACAACTGACTCTTTTAAAGTTGATATTACCAATGCAACAGGTGGGTTTTTACCAAATGAAGAAATTATAGTAACTATTGATGCTGCTTTAGCTGTTGATAATTACTTTTTTCAAAAAACGGGAATCGCTGTGTATCCAACAGTTTCAAACGGAAATTTTATAATAGCTTCTTCAAAAACACTTCATAATGTTAATTTAGAAATCTATTCAATTACCGGACAGAAAGTATTTAGTAGCCAATTAAATTTTGGTTTCGGAAATATTGAACGTATCAATGTTCAACAATTAGCCTCTGGTATTTATATTTTAAAATTAACTTCTGAAACACTACAAGGCAGTAAGAAACTAATTATTAATTAATGGGAGTTCTATATAAAAACGAGGCTGTCTAAAAAGTGAATAAAAATTGTTTTGTTGAACTGAGCCGGTTTTAATTAAATATTAGTTTGTTTTTATATTTCAAATGTATATATTAATCTAAATCAGTCCGTTAACTTATACCCGATTAACAAATATATAACCCAAACAACCTAGCTTTGCTATTATGAAAAAATAATTAATTTCATTAAAAAAAATATAATTTATTGATTTTTAGTTTATTGCATTTTTAAATATTACAGTAATTACTTTGAAATAGTAAATTCTATGAACTTAAATTATGTTAAAGTGTAACTTATTACCCTCTCATGTTAAAATTAAAATGATAAATTTGTCAAGTAAGTTTAACTTAATAATTAATATAAAATTATGCATAAAGTATTTTTTAGTATTCTATTTTCATTCACATTTGCTGGGCTAATTGCTCAAAATGTTATGACGCCTGAAATGTTGGTTCAACTAAATAAAGTTTCAGGAAAAGGATTAACAAAAGATGGGAATCACCTTATTTATAGTGTTTCAAATTTCAATATTGAAACAAATAGCAAAACATCAACCACCTATCAAATTCCAATTACAGGAGGTGAAGCACAAATAATTACAGACTATTCTTCTTTATTAACAGATAATAGTATTTCTCCAGATGGTAATTACAAAATTACAACTACTGATGTGAAACTAAATAAAGTTACAGGTCAAGATTATTATAGTGATGTAGCAAATTCTAATGTGAAAATTTATGATGCGCTTAATTATCGCCATTGGGATACTTGGGAAGATGGGGCTTTTAGTCACGTAATGTATACTGAAACAAGAAATGATAGTGAGCCTATTGATATCATGGCAGAAGAACCTTTTGATTGCCCACAAAAACCATTTGGTGGTTCAGAAGATTATTTATGGAGCCCTGACAGTAAATCCATTTTATATGTAACTAAAAAATTGAGTGGTGTTGAATATGCTTCAAGCACAAATTCAGATATTTACGAGTATAATCTTGAATCAAAAATCACTACTAATTTAACTGCTGAAAATAAAGGTTATGATACCAACCCTGCCTTTTCTTCAAAAGGACAATTAGCTTGGTTACAAATGAAAAGAGATGGTTATGAGTCTGATAAGAATGATATTATTGTAAAAATTAATGGTGAATCTATTAATTTAACAGCAGCTTGGGATGGAACTGTTAGCAGTTTTACTTGGCAAGATAAGGGTGAGAAAATTTATTTTATTGCTCCAGTTTTAGGAACCGTTCAATTATTTGAAATTGATATTCCTTCATCTTCAAAAAAAACAAACACACTAAAACAAATTACCAATGGGCAATTTGATGTTAGCGGAATTGTAGGGCAAACAAAAAACGTTGCGATAGTTAGCCGTAGAGATATGAATCATGCATCTGAACTCTACACTGTTAATTTAACCAATGGGAAAATGTCACAATTAACATTTGCAAATGACGCTACTTACAACACTATTGAATTAGGAAATGTTGAAAAAAGAATGATTAAAACTACCGATGGAAAAGAGATGCTAACTTGGGTTATTTACCCTCCAAACTTTGATCCTTCAAAAAAATATCCAACATTATTATATTGTCAAGGTGGACCACAAGGAGCTTTAAGTCAGTTTTACTCTTTCCGATGGAACTTTCAATTAATGGCTGCCAATGGTTATATTATTGTTGCTCCAAACAGAAGAGGAATGCCTGGTTATGGAGTTGAATGGAATGAGCAAATTAGTAAAGATTACGGTGGTCAAAATATGCAAGATTACTTATCAGCTATTGATGAATTAGCCAAAGAACCATATGTTGATAATGATAAGTTAGGAGCTATTGGAGCAAGTTATGGTGGTTATTCTGTATTTTATTTAGCAGCAATTCACGAGGGTAGATTTAAAAGTTTTATTTCACACGATGGTATTTATGATTGGAGAAGTATGTACGGAACTACAGAAGAATTATTTTTTGTGAATTTTGATTTGGGTGGTGCTTATTGGGATAAAAATAATGAAGTTGCTCAGAAATCCTATACTGAATTTAATCCTGCTGAAAAAGTAGGTCAATGGGATACTCCAATTTTAATTATTCAAGGAGGAATAGATTATAGAGTGCCAATTGGACAAGGATTAGCAGCGTTTCAAGCAGCACAATTACAAGGTATTAAAAGTAAGTTGTTATTTTTTCCTGAAGAGAATCATTGGGTTTTAGATAACCAAAATAGCTTAGTTTGGCAACGAGAATTTTATAAGTGGTTGAAAGAAACCTTGTAATTTAGTTGTATAAAATTTACATTTTAAAAAGGGTAGTGAATTAATTTCATTACCCTTTTTTATTTAAAAATAGTAAAGGTAATTCGCCACAACTAGTATTTAAAATACAGTTTAGTCTGCATCAAACATTTTTCAATCATTCTAATTGCTGCATCAATAGTTGCCTTTTTGGTTCTAATTGAAAGAATAGCCATTCTAATTACAAATTTTCCTTTTATTTTAGTGGTGCTTAAAAATACATCGCCATTTGTATGAATAAATTCTACTAATTTTTCGTTAAACTCATTTTCATTAATTCCTTTTGAAGGATACCAAAAGTAACTAATGGTTAAATCTGGTTCAGGGCCTAGCTTAAAACCCAATTTTTTTAATTGATTTCTAAAATAGGTAGTCAGCAATAATTTTTCATCAAAACTAGCAACAAAAGGCTCTATTCCGTGAATTTGTAGTGGTAACCAAAGTCTTAATCCTCTAAAATGTTTCGTTAATTCAGGAGAAACATCAGAAGGGTTAATTTGCATATTAGCCTCATTCGCATCTTGCATATAATTGGCAGTATAGTGATGAGAATGAAAAACAGCTTCTTTATCCTTTATCAATACCGCTCCAATTCCATACGGTAAAAATAGTCCTTTATGAGGATCAATAACCAAAGAATCAGCCGTTTCTATTCCTTTAAAAAGGTGTTTTCTACTTTCTGATAAAATGAAAAAACCACCATAAGCTGCGTCAATATGATACCATAAATTATGGTTCTTCGCTATTTCACCTATTTTTTCTAAAGGATCAATAGCTCCTGTATCTGTTGTTCCTGCAGAAGCAATTACCATGAAAGGATTCAGTCCATTTGCAATATCTTCTTTAATTTTTTCAGCTAGTTTATTTGTATCAATTTTGTGTAATGTATCCAATTCTAACAATTGAACTTTCACATCTTCCAAACCAATAATTCGCAGGGCTTTATGAATGCAATGATGTGCTTGCGGACTTAAATAAAGAACACTTTTTGTAATTTTTTCATTCTTAATTTTATGTTTATCTCTGGCGGCAGTTAAAGCAATTAAATTTGCTATTGAACCACCTGAAGTTAAATTTCCAACGGCATATTTTGGTAAACCAAAAATAGATTTCATCCAATTTAATGTCTCATTTTCAATAGTAACTGCACCAGGTGAAGCGTAATACATTCCAGCATATTCATTGGTTACACTTGCTAAAAAATCGGCTAATGCAGCGGTATAAATTCCACCACCAGGCACATACCCCAAATGTTTTCCAGAAGCTGGTTTTATTCCTTTTAAAACAACCTCTGAATTAAAATCGGCCAATAATTCTTTTAAATCTTTTTTACCAGGTTTAATGGTTAGCTTTTCAATTGAAGGTTCTCCTTTAGCATAGGCTGGATAACTTTCTATATTCTCAATAAAATGATTTGAAAATTCTAAAACTTGTTGGTTTAACTTTTCTCTTTCTTCAAACGTAGGCTCCAATTCTTGTGAAACTTTTTGTAATTCTTCAATTTTACGAATCAATTCATTCATACTTATCATTTTATTCTAAATCGTATTCATAAAAAAAGCATATTTTTTTACCACAAATGATGTACTTGATCCTTCATATATTCTTTATAAATAGCATTTACTTTTTCTACATCACTTGCTAAAAGTGGTGTTGCAGAAAAAGTACCTAAATTTGACAGCAGTTGGGAAACGCCTGATGCTCCTGGAATAATACAGCTTACTTCATCAAAAGCCAAGATCCACTGCAGGGCTTTATGAACCAAATTTTGATTCTTAAAAATTTCTTTCAATTCTTCTACTGCTTTTAAACCTAAATCAAAATCAATTCCTGAAAAAGTTTCTCCCTTATCAAAAATAGCACCCTCTCTATTAAAATTTCTATGGTCATCATTTGAAAAAGTAGAGGTTTTATTAAACTTACCAGTTAACAAACCACTAGCTAAAGGAACACGCGCAATAATACCCACATTTTTAGCTTTAGCTTCTTTAAAAAACAATTCGCTTGGTCGTTGGCGAAACATATTAAAAATTATTTGAATAGTGCTTACTCCTGGGTATTCAATAGCTTTCAATGCTTCTTCAACTTTCTCCACGCTCACACCATAATTTCTAATTTTTCCTTCTTCGGTAAGCTTATCAAATAATTCAAAAATCTCTGGGCGATAATAAACTTCAGTTGGCGGGCAATGTAACTGTATTAAATCTATACGTTCAACACCAAGATTAGATAAACTATTTTCTACAAATTTCCTTAAAACACCAACTTGATAAGCAGAATTTATATGTGGATCTAAGAATCTACCACATTTAGTTGCTATATAAACATCTTCAGATCGTGAGCGTACAATTTCACCTACGGTTCTTTCACTTAATCCATCGCTATAAACATCAGCAGTATCTATAAAATTAACGCCGTTATCAATAGCTTTATTTATAATTTCCTCTGCATTTTTTTGATTAAATTCACTTCCCCATTTTCCTCCAACTTGCCAAGTTCCAAGACTAATTTCTGAAACTTTAAGTCCTGTTTTTCCTAATGTTCTATAATTCATCTTAAAAAAAATTAATTCTTATTTCTTCCCTCCCACTACTACAACAAATTCGCCTTTTGGTGCTTTTATAGTGAAATGTTGAATAACTTCTGCTATTGAACCTCTTACGGTTTCTTCGTATAATTTGGTTAATTCTCTTGAAACTGAAATAGGGCGTTCTTCACCAAAATACTCCCCAAAATGAGACAATGTTTTTAGTAATTTATGAGGTGATTCGTAAAAAATCATGGTACGAGTTTCTTCTGCTAAAAATTGTAAACGTGTTTGTCTTCCTTTTTTTACAGGTAAGAATCCTTCAAAAATAAATTTATCATTTGGTAAACCGCTATTAACCAAAGCCGGTACAAAAGCCGTTGCGCCTGGTAAACATTCAATTTCAATACCACTTTCTAAACAAGCGCGTGTTAATAAAAAACCAGGATCTGATATTGCAGGTGTTCCCGCATCAGAAATTAAAGCTACGGTTTCTCCATTTTTAATTCGCTCAACAATTCGCTCAACCATTCTATGCTCATTGTGCATATGATGACTTTGCATATGTGTTGCAATTTCAAAATGTTTTAATAATTTACCGCTTGTACGTGTATCTTCCGCTAAAATTAAATCAACCTCTTTTAGAACTCTGATTGCTCTTAGCGTTATATCTTCTAAATTTCCAATGGGTGTTGGTACTAAATATAATTTTGATTCCAATGCGATAGGTTTAATTATTAGCTATGCAAAGTTACTGCTGTTTAGTTTAAAAATACAATTTAATTTATGCCTAACAAAACTCAAACTTTAATTCCATTTAAATTCACCTTTTTCAATAGACCAATCATTTCCGAAGAAACCAGCACATTTTACTTTTGCATCTCCATTTATAAGCACACTATCATCAAACAATAATACATCTGGAAAGGTAGTCCCATTTACAAGGTAGTGATTCATATATCCTGCTTTCATTCCTGTAACACCTGTTGCAGTTACAACTCCAATAGATGCAATATCACTATCAGCTCTTGGAACTATAAAATAGAGTCCCCACTGATTTCCTTGTAACTTTTTATTTCCGATTTGAACAAGTCCATTTTCAACCTGAATAGGACTATTTTTAAGTAATTTCTTCCAAGCTGAATTATTATCTTTATTTCCATAAAGAATTACGTTTCTATCTGCATACTTTTTCGGATTAAAATTAACATCCTTTACAATTTCAATAGTTCCATTGGCTCTATACCAAAAAGTTTCAGCATCAAATCTCGCTTTATTATAATACCATTCATTTTCAGCTTTAGATCCTTTTGTTGCATAAACAAAGACCATATTATGTCTAAAAGCATCTTTAAAACCTCCATTTCTATGAGGTCCCTTTTCATTTAATGGCGATGCTTTTGAAATTTTCCAAGCACCATTTATTTGTTTAATAAACACTTTAGAATGGCCTGAAACCTTGAATTTATTCTCATTTATTTCAATTGTAGTTATGGTATCCCTTAATTTGGATAAATCAACTTCAATAGTTGCTACATTCTCAGTTTTTATTGAGAATCCATTATCTTTAGAAAAATTGAATGAACTTACTTCAAAAGGACTTTGCTGCTGATGAATTGTAATAAAATTAGATGTAGCCGATACACCTGGAGATCCTGTATAAAACTCTAAGTTTTTAATATCATTTGGATTTCTGCGTTTTCGTTCTTTAAAGAAATCGAAAATTCTATACCAATCTAGACTATGGTTTCCGTACCAATGTGTTCCTTCAGGATATTCATAATAGGTGAAATCATTATGAAATGCTCCCAAACGGTTTCTCATATCTCTGGCTATAAATGTTGGAACTACATTGTCCTTTTCACCGTGTAATACATAAACACCATAATGCAAATAATTACGAATTAACTTTAAGGTTCTGCTAGGAGTTCCTGCTCTTTTTATCAATTTTTCAACTTCATTAAGTGCGTAAGGTGTTTTCAAACGTTTCACAACTTCAGGAGTCATTCCTTTTTTGGTCAACTCTTCTTGAGGTAATTCCAATGTTTTTTCTAAAAAACTATCTCTATATAATAACAAATCCGGATAACCTGCACAAGGTGCAATTGAAGCAAAATAATCTGGATAAGTAGCTCCTAAATACCAAGTTCCGTGACCTCCCATTGAATGCCCTGTTAAGTATATTTTTTCTAAATTTGGTTGAAAAATATTTTTTGAATCTGCCAATACTTCCAATGCATCCAATCTACCCCAATCTTCCCAAGCAAAACCAAACGGACGACGATTTGTGGGTGCAACAACATTCCCCCAATCTTTTTGTTGGTAAGCATTTGCTTGATTTACAGCTTCAACAGAAGCTCCGTGAACCGAAAAGAATAAAGCTTGATTTTCCGATTCTTTATCAGTTGAAGGCGCAACACTATAGTATTGAACACTTCCATCTATATCACTAATAAATGTTTTTTTATGGTGTTTGAATTTTGTTTTTACCTGAAGCTTTACAGTTTGCATTGAAATAGTTTGCTTACTCTTATTTTTTAATTGTAGTTGTAAATCAATATTTCCCTTTTGCGCGTCATTATTTACAGAAGCAATAGAAAAAGGAACTTTACGCACACTCATTGGAGCAATAACAGGAACATTTGTCTCCACTTTTTTTCCTCCTAAATCAGAAGTAATGGTATAGTTTTTAACCCAATTATTTGTAGTATTTATAATTCTGATTGCTCCTTTATAATCTTTAGTTTCTTCTACCAAAATATCAGGCATCGTTAGATCCCTTGATGTAAACTGAATTGGTTTTGAAGGTTTTATTAATCTTGCTCTAATTCTAGGAAAACGACCGACTTTCAAAACAAATACATTCGATCCTTTCTTTAGTTTTACAGGAATTAAATTCCATCCAAAATCATAATGATCTCCTTCGTGTGGTAATCCATTAATCAATACCAATGAATGACCCGAAGCCTCAAATAATACCGTTTGCTCAGAACTAGATTTATAAGTTAAATACACATAACTAGATTGTAAGTTTTCATTATTAAAAGTATTTGTTTTATCTGTAATTATCTCCTGCCATTTTAATTCATCTCCCGTACTATTGATATCAAAAACTTCTCCTTTTGATACTTTCAAATTAGAATTCATTAAAAATCTTTTGAATACAGGATCTTTTGGAAATGATGAAGAATTAAATGATAAATTTTGGATTTTTACTGAAAGTCCTGTTTTAAAAACGTGTAATAATTTTCCTTCACTTATTTCATTAATTTTTTCTTTCCCAAAATACTCAACAATATTTCCAGTTTTTTGTTGAGAAAATGATGCTACAGAAATAAAAAACAATAGAACTGTAATTGGTATAATTCTAAATTTAAAAAGACTCATGAATAGATTGTGTTATTTATTACAATATAAATATCCAACAAAATCTATTAGTGTTAAAAAAAATTAGACAAATAACCTATTTAGCTATGTTAAAGGTACATTTATCTTAAAAAAGTAAACTATTATTCTTTATACATCTTATCAATTAGTTCTTTATATTTTTGCTGAATCACTTTTCGCTTTAGTTTTAAAGTAGCGGTAATTTCACCTGCTTCAATACTAAATTCTTTAGGTAATAGCGTAAATTTTTTAATTTTTTCAAACTTTGAGAATTCCTTTTGAAGTTCTTCAAAACGCTTTTCAAACAGATCTTTAATTTGATTATGATTGATTAATTCTTCAATATCCTTAAAACCAATTTTATGCTCTATTGCATACTTTTTTATGTTTTCAAAACTAGGAACTGCCAACGCGGTTACATATTTTTGCTGATCACCAATTACTGCAATTTGCTCAATAAATGCATCGTTAATTAAGGCCATTTCTAATTTTTGAGGAGCTATATATTTACCTCCTGATGTTTTCATCAAATCTTTAATTCTATCTGTAATCACCAAGTTTCCTTCAGCATCCATTTTTCCTGCATCGCCTGTGCAAAACCAACCATCTTTAAAAACTTCAGCAGTAGCTTCTGGTTTTTTGTAATAACCTTTCATAACTCCAGGTCCTTTTACCATAATTTCATCATTCTCACCTATTTTAATTTGACAACCATGAATTGTTTTTCCGGCTGAATTAAATTCAAAATGCATATATCCAAACAAGGAAACCGTAGCTGTAGTTTCGGTTAAACCATAACCACATTTAATATTTAATCCAAAAGAGTGGAAAAAAGAAACCATATCTGCTGCCAAAGGAGCACCACCACAAGGCATAAATTTAATACGCCCACCAAAAACATCTCTCAATTTGCTAAGCACCAATTTATCAGCAACTTTATGCTTCAATTTTAGTGCAAAAGGAACCTTTCTTTCTAATCTTTTATGGTTATTGTAATAATCATTACCAATACCTAAAGCCCAACTCGCTAATTTCATTTTAGTTGGTGAAGCTTCCTTTCTTTTATCTTGAATAGCAGCAAAAATTTTCTCAAAAATACGAGGCACTGTACACATTAAAGTAGGTTTAACTTCTTTTAAAACCTCAGCAATTAACTTAGGGTTTTGGTTGAAATAAACTTCAATTCCTGCGTGTAAACAGAAAAACACCCAACTGCGCTCATAAATATGGCTTAAAGGTAAAAAGCTTAAAGAAGAATCTTTGTCTGAAACTTTTAATTCATAATCGTGTGCCTCCAATGAAGCGGCAAAATTGTTATGATCTAACATTACCCCTTTTGGCTCTCCAGTTGTGCCCGAAGTATAAATAATACTCGCTAAATCATTTAATTCACTCTCAAAATATCTTTTTTGAAGTTCAGTTTCAATACTTATTGGAAATTCAACATTCACAAAATCTGCTAAATAAATAGAGTTTTTGTCTTTTTGAATTACAATAGTTGTGTTTACCGCAACTATTAATTTTAAACATTGGTTAGATTTTGCAATTTCAAAAGCTTTATTGTATTCCTCCTGACCACCAACAAAGAGTACACTTATTTCTGCATCTTTTACAATATATTCAGCTTCCTTTTTAGAATTGGTTGCATAAATTGGAACGGTTACCGCTCTAATGCTCATTATAGAAATATCAGCAATAATCCATTCTGGCATATTTTCAGCAAAAATACCAACATTTTCTTGCTCTTTAATTCCAAAATTCAACAACGATTTTGATAAGTTTTTAGTTTGTTTTCCAAGCTCGTTCCAAGAAATTCCAACCCATTTATTTTCAACAGCTTCTTTATAATAAATCGCGTTTTTTTGTTGGTATTTTACAACATTGTCTCTGATTTCTAATCCAATTTGTTTCATGCTCATTTGCTATATAGTTTGGAATGTTTCAACAGTTAAATTACTTATCACATTTCCAGTGTGTTTAATTGCTAACGGCTCAAATAACAATACATGAACTTCATTCTCTGCAATTGGTTTATGCTCAACACCTTTTGGAATAATAAAAATTTCGCCCTCGTTTAATTCAATAGTTTTATCTCTAAATTCAATTTTTAAACAACCTTTAATGATTAAAAATAATTCATCTTCATTATCATGCGTATGCCAAATAAATTCACCTTTCAATTTAGCTAATAATAATTGTTGTCCGTTCAATTCTCCTATTTTCTTTGGAGTCCAATGTTCGTTAAACAATTTAAACTTGTCTGAAATATTGATTGGTATCATTTTGCTAAAATACAAAGTTTTTAAATAGAAAAGTGTTGAAAATAGAAGTCCAAATTTTTCAACACTTTCCCATTTAATTTAAACTTAAGGATTAGTTTTCTTACCCGTATAATAGGATGTTATTAGGAGTATTAGAAAAATTGTTGGAAATGGATCAAATTCACCAATCATTATATGTGAAAAAAAAGCCAATACAAAATTGAAAAAAAAGCCAGCATACGCCAATTCCCTTAAAAAAGTGTTTTTATGATATAAAATTACAATTGAACCCATAATTTTAGCAATTGCTAATGGATAAATGATATACGTTGAGTACCCATAGTTTTTAAAATATATGACTAGCGTACCATAAAACACAAAATAGAATATGCCTGTTGTTATTAGCGAGCTAAATAAAAAAATTGTTGAAATCCAATACACATTCTTTTGATTCAACATTTATCTAATAATTAGTGAATTAGCATTTAACCGTTTAAACAAATTTAACCTTTAATTCGGATTCTAAAAAATACTTATAATTTAATAAATCTAACTACTAATTCATTAAATTTGCACTTTCTAATAAAAATCATATAATGTATAGAACACATTCAAACGGAGAATTAAGATTAACAAATATAGGCCAAGAAGTTACTTTAGTAGGCTGGGTACAAAAAACACGTGATAAAGGATTTATGGTATGGGTTGATTTACGTGACCGCTACGGAATAACACAATTAATTTTTGATGGAGATCGTACGCCAATTGAAATGGTGGAGAGAGCAAAAATGTTAGGTCGTGAATTTGTAATTCAGGTGAAAGGTGAAGTAATAGAACGTGTTTCAAAAAACAGTAATATGCCAACTGGGGAAGTTGAAATTTTAGTAAAAGAATTAACTATTTTGAACAAATCTTTAGTGCCTCCTTTTACTATTGAAGATGAAACCGATGGAGGAGATGAGTTAAGAATGAAATATCGTTATTTAGATATTAGAAGAACTCCAGTAAGAGAAAATTTAATATTTCGTCATAAAGTAGCTATTGAAGTTCGTAAATATTTATCTGACAAAGGTTTTATTGAAATTGAAACACCCGTTTTAATAAAATCTACTCCTGAAGGTGCACGTGATTTTGTAGTACCAAGTCGTATGAATGCAGGTCAGTTTTATGCTTTACCACAATCACCTCAAACTTTTAAGCAATTATTAATGGTTGGTGGAATGGATAAATATTTTCAAATTGTAAAATGTTTTAGGGATGAGGATTTACGTGCAGACAGACAACCAGAATTCACACAAATTGATTGTGAAATGGCTTTTGTTGAACAAGAAGATATTTTAAATACGTTTGAAGGTTTAACACGTCATTTATTGAAAGAAATTAACGGTGTTGAAGTTGCAGAATTTCCAAGAATGACTTACGATGAAGCGATGAAAAAATACGGAAATGATAAGCCCGATATTCGTTTTGGAATGGAATTTGGCGAATTAAATGATGTTGCAAAACACAAAGATTTTAGCGTTTTTAACAATGCTGAATTAGTTGTTGGTATTGCTGTTCCTGGTGGAAATTCATATACAAGAAAAGAAATTGATAATTTAATTGAATGGATAAAGCGTCCACAAGTTGGTGCTTTAGGAATGGTGTATGTAAAATGTAATGAAGATGGTACTTTAAAATCATCTGTTGATAAGTTTTATGACGAAACAGACTTAACTAAATGGGCTAAAATTACAGGTGCAAAGCCAGGTGATTTAATTTGTATATTATCAGGAAATACTGATAAAGTTCGCACACAATTAAGCGCGTTACGTATGGAACTGGCAACACGTTTAGGGTTGCGTAAACCAAACGAATTTGCGCCGTTATGGGTAGTTGATTTTCCATTGTTAGAATGGGATGAAGAAAGTGAACGTTACCACGCAATGCATCATCCGTTTACATCTCCTAAGCCAGAAGATATGGCGCTTTTAGATACAGATCCTGGAAAAGTACGTGCCAATGCCTATGATATGGTATTAAATGGAAACGAAATTGGTGGTGGTTCTATTCGTATCCATGATAAAGCTACACAAGCTTTAATGTTTGATCACTTAGGCTTTACGCCAGAACAAGCAAAAGAACAATTTGGGTTTCTAATGAATGCTTTTGAATATGGTGCACCTCCACATGGTGGACTAGCATTTGGTTTGGATAGATTGGTTGCTATTTTAGGCGGACAAGAAACCATACGTGATTTTATTGCTTTTCCTAAAAATAACAGTGGTAGAGATGTAATGATTGATGCCCCTTCTAAAATTGATGATACCCAATTAAAAGAATTGAATTTAAAAATTAATTTATAATTAAAGCCTCGATATTATTTACTATCGAGGCTTTTTTATCTAAAAAAATAGAACTTGTGGAAACAAAGAAAGTTCATAAAAAATTAAATGAATTAGCTGCTACCGCAATTTGTGGTAATGATATAAGTTCATCTGTTTTATATGTTTCAGCTTTAGCAATTGCTTTTGCTGGCCAATATGCCTGGATTACATTATTGATAGTATCAGTTGTCTTATTTTTATTTAGAAAAATTTATGGAGAAGTTGTTGGCGCCTTACCTTTAAACGGTGGTGCATATAACGCTTTGTTAAATACAACTAGTAAAAAAATGGCGTCTTTTGCTGCTACGTTAACCATACTATCGTATATGGCAACGGCAGTAATTTCTGGAAATGAAGCCATTCATTATTTACATCATTTAATTCCTTCCATGCCAATTATAATTTCAACTATTGGTTTATTGCTATTTTTTGCAATACTAACAATTGGCGGAATTACGGAATCTGCAAAAGTTGCTATTGGAATATTTCTATTTCACTTAACATCATTAGTTATTCTGAGTACATTCATCATTTATTTTTTAGTCCAAAATGGAAGCGGTCTGTTTCTACAAGACTGGTATTCTCCTATTGCTGGCGGAAGCATTTCAAATGCTATATTTTTAGGTTTCGCAGCTTCTATGTTAGGTGTGTCAGGTTTTGAAAGCTCAGCAAACTTTGTTGAAGAACAGGAAAAGGGAGTATTTCCAAAGACTTTAAAAAATATGTGGGTAATTGTAAGTGTAATAAACCCATTAATGGCCATTTTTGCATTGGCTCTATTTACAATTCCAGTTTTACAAAGTGATGGGTTTCAAAATACATTACTGATAGAAATGGGACATTATGTAGGTGGAAAATGGATTGCAACTTTAATTGCTATAGATGCTTTTTTGGTGTTAAGTGGAGCCGTCTTAACAAGTTTTGTCGGCGTTTCAGGATTATTAGAACGTATGACTTTAGATAGAGTTATGCCGCAATTTTTCTTAAAGAAAAACAAAGGTGGAAGTTCCTACAGAATCATTATTATGTTTTTCTTATTATCTGTTTCTGTATTATTAATAACCAATGGAGAAGTGAAATTATTAGCCGGGGTTTATACCATTTCATTTTTATCGGTTATGGCATTATTTGGAATAGGAAATATTTTATTAAAAGTAAAAAGAAAATCGCTTCCTAGACCAGAAACTGCCTCTTGGTTCTCAATTTTAATTGCTATTGGAGCCGTTTTAGTAGCACTTGCTGGTAATATTTTAGCTGAACCCAAAGACGATTCTCCAAGTAATTTAATAGTGTTTTTAGACTATTTTATTCCGTCGGTAATATTTATAATAATAATGTTAAACAGAACATTATTACTTTCATTTTTATTGAATGCTATTCATACTATATTTGATCCTATACGTAAAATGGTTTTTAAAATGGATAAAAATATTTTAGCAACTATCAATCTTATTAATTCTCAAGAGTTTGTATTTTTTACAAAAGGTGATAGAATTGCAACACTTAATAAAGTAATGCTTTATATTATAAAAAATGAACATACTAAAAAAATAAAAATTGTTTTAGCTTTAGATAAAGGTCAAGTAATTCCTGAAAATCTGCCTCAAGAAGTTGATTTTTTAGGAAGAGAATATCCTGAAATAGCTATTGAATTTTTGATAGTTGATGGTAAATTTAGTCCTAAGCTAATAAAAGAGCTTTCTGAAAAATGGAAAATTCCAATTAATTTTATGTTTATTGGTTCTCCTACAGATAAATTTCCATATAAAATTGAAGAATTAGGCGGTGTCCGATTAATTATTTGATAACATTTTTCTTCTTAATAATTAGTCTTTACTAAAATAATTTTTAGAATATATAAATCAGCTAATAAAAATTAATAGATTTTTATTAGCTGATTTTCAAAGTATTTGTACTTTTGTTTAAAATCATTCTAAATTAAGTTCGTGGATAATTCAAAGCCTTCCGGTATTTTTAATTACGATTTTGAAAAGTTTCAACAAACAAAGAAACCCTTCAGAAAAGAGATGAAAAATGACTGCTGCGAAAAATACAAAAAGAAAAAAGAAAAATATTGTAAAAATTGCCCTGAAAAAATTTCTTAATGCAATATTTTAATACTTTTGCAAATTCTTTTTATAAAAATAAAAATGTCAACAAGTTCAAAAATTTTATTTAGAAAATTTCTAAAATGGAGATACCAAAATATTTCTAATAAACAATTTACAAATATTGCAAGCGCAATTATTGGCTTGTTAGCAGGTCTTGGAGCTGTTGTCTTAAAAAATTTAACTCACTTTATTCAACACTTATTAGAAGGTAAATTTATTAAAGAAATTCATCAAGCATTTTATTTTATATTCCCAATTATAGGCTTGTTAATAGTGCTTCTTATTATAAAATATTTTATAAGAAAAAAAGTAGGTCACGGTATACCTTCAACTTTATATGCTATTTCAAAGCAAAAAGGAATTATGCCAAGTCATCAAATGTGGGCTTCTTTAATTACAGCTCCACTAACGGTTGGTTTTGGAGGATCAGCTGGACTTGAGGGGCCAACTGTTGCCACAGGTGCAGCATTAGGATCTAATTTTGCACGTTTTTTTCATTTAAATCAAACTACTAGAACATTGCTAATTGGTGCAGCAGCAGCAGGTGCAATGTCTTCTATTTTTAAAGCGCCAATTGCTGCTATTGTTTTTGCTGTTGAAATTTTCAGCTTAGAATTAACCTTAGCATCTATGATTCCTTTATTACTAGCATCTATAACAGCCGTATTAACATCCTATTTCTTTTTTGGTGATGATGTTTTACTTCACTTTAATTTGCAAGATAAATTTCAATTGAATGATGTTTTATTTTATGTATTATTAGGAGTTTCATCAGCAGCTGTTTCAATCTATTTTAGTAAAGTTTACTTTGCAATAGGTGGATTTTTTAAAAAAATTGAAAATCCCTATAAAAAATTATTAATTGGAGGATTCTCATTAGGAATTATTGTGTATTTCGTTCCGCCACTTTTTGGGGAAGGTTATGAAACAATTAATAGTATTTTAAAAGGGAATACAGCAAATGTTATAACATCTAACATATTTCACACAGCTTCGGATAATATTTGGGTGATTGTAACGCTACTTGTTGGTTTAATTTTATTTAAAATAGTTGCTACTTCCTTCACTTTTGGAGCTGGCGGTATTGGTGGTGTTTTTGCTCCAACACTATTTACAGGAAGTGTTACTGGCTATGTTTTTGCAACTATCATAAATTACAGTAATTTATTTAGTCACCAGTTATCATTAACAAATTTTGCTATGGTTGGTATGGCAGGTTTAATGGCGGGAATTTTACAAGCTCCACTAACGGCAATATTTTTAATTGCTGAAATTACAGGAGGTTATGAATTATTTGTTCCTTTAATGATTGTTGCTTCCATTTCATTTATTGTAACAAAAAGATTTATTCCACACAATATTTATGCTCATGAATTGGCTAAAAAAGGTGAACTTCTTACGCATAATAAAGACAGAAATGTGTTAATGTTATTAGACTTAGACAAACTTATTGAAACTAATTTTGTTTTATTATATCCTGAAATGACTCTAGGCGATGTTGTAAATACTGCAGTAGTAAAATCGTCGCGTAATCATTTTCCGGTTGTGAGTAAAGAAAATGATTTTTTAGGAATCCTTACTGTTAATGATATAAGAGGAATTATGTTTAATAAAGAATTATATGACACCGTAAAAGTACATTCGTTAATGCACGCAGGGTCAGATATTATTTATTATGAAAAGGATTCCGCTGAAGATATTTTAGATAAATTTAAACGTTGTGGCGCTTGGAATTTAGTGGTTCTAAAAGATGGCAAATACTTCGGATTTATTTCTAAATCGAGATTATTAACTGCTTACCGAAGAAAATTGATTGATGTTACTGCTTAGTTTTTATTTATAAAACGAACCACTTTATCAGGAAAATCAGTAAAAACACCATCAATATTTGCTTCATATAAGGCTACATTTAGTAATTCATCAAATGTTTCAAAACCACCCAATTGATCGGCTCTAAAAGTATATGCGTGCACTTTTAAGTTGTTGTTATGCGCATTGATAACTAAATCTGAAATTAACCATTTTCCATTTGCATCTTTCCCTTTAATAATTTGTTGAATCCAAGGACCAATCCCATCGGCATATTTAGCAAATTCTTCCAATTTTAACTCTTCTTCTTCAAACTCTATTAGTTGAACCAAAAAAAGCTCACTTTTAAATTCGTCTCTAATTCGTTTCAATTCCTTGGCATCAAAACATTGTAAAATACAATTATCTTTTTTTGTATTATAACCGTAATCTGAAAGAATTTCTAATACAATTTTCGAAATGTCTTTTCCTTCCTTTTGATGAAATTCAGGTTCTTTTACTTCAGGATAAATTCCAATATTTTTACCTGTACTTTTATTCAATCCTTGAATTAATTCTATTTCATCTTGCAAAGAATGAAGCTTAAAATTCGATTTAAACAGTGGAAATCTATTAGGGAAAACTGCTTCATTAGTAGCTGGATCAAACCTTTCTGAAACATTCAATTGTTTTAATTCTTCAAAAGTAAAATCAATTACATAAAATTTTTTATCAGCTCTACTTCTATCAGGAAATTTTATTGCAACATCGGTAGCAGTTTCTAAATGAATATCATGAATTACAACCGGAACATTATCTTTACTTAACACAATATCTTGCTCAATAAAATCAACATTCATTCCATACGCCATAGCTTTTGCAGGCAGCGTATGCTCAGGTAAATATCCTGATGCGCCTCTATGTGCTATTACTACTTTTTTACTTTTAGTTGGCATTTCTTTTATTTTAACTTCTTTAGTATTGCAACTCATAAAACATAAAACTAATAGTACTATTAAAAATCTGGACATATTCTAAGTTTAAAACCCTTTAAATATATTACTTTTTGTAATTTTACAGCTATTATTAGAATCTATTTATGAAATTTTTGTTAAGTACTATTTTGTTTTTGGTTATAGGGATGTTAGTTTATGGATTTTATATTAAATCTAACGGTGATACTAATGGTGAAATTATTATTGGCATTAGTGTGTTAACGCTTGCTTTTGTTTTAATGCCTTTATTTATTTACCACAGATACAAAAACAAAAAAATGAGTGATTTTACTTTTGAAAAATTCAGAAAAGACCTTGAAGAAAGAAGTAAATAGTGTAACTTATTCTTAATTTAAATTTCGTTTTTCAATAAAAAAACGCTTCAATAATTTACTGCATTCTTCTTTTAAAATACCTCCAACAACTTCCGTTTTAGGATGTAATGTTGTTTTCATTGCTATAAATCCTCTTTTTTCTTCTGAAGCACCATATACAATTTTACCTATTTGCGCCCAATAACTTGCACCTGCACACATTTGACAAGGTTCTAAAGTTACATACAATGTACACTCTTTTAGATATTTACCGCCTAAAAAATCAGAAGCAGCAGTAAATGCCTGCATTTCGGCATGAGCCGTCACATCGTTCAATGTTTCGGTTAAATTATGAGCTCTTGCAATAATTTGATTGTTCATTACAATGACTGCACCAATAGGAACTTCATTTTTATCTAAGGCAGATTCTGCTTCTTGCAAAGCTCGTTTCATAAAATAAGTATCGTCAAAAGGTTGTATCATATTTCAAAAGTAAAATTTTTAATTCAACGAACAATTTAAATAGTGTAATTTTGTATTAATGAAATCAAATTTGTTAGCAAATATTAATAGTCCGATAGACTTACGTATACTTCCTAAAAATCAACTTTCACAAGTTGCTAAAGAATTACGTGATTTTATTATTGATATTGTAGCAACAAAAGAAGGTCATTTAGGTACTAGCTTAGGTATAATTGAATTAACGATTGCGCTTCATTATGTTTTTGATACACCAAATGATTTATTAATTTGGGATGTTGGACATCAAGCATACGGACATAAAATTTTAACAGGAAGAAGAGAACAATTTCATACCAACAGGCAATTAGGAGGGATTTCTGGTTTTCCAAAACGTGAAGAAAGCATTTATGATGCTTTTGGCAATGGACATTCTTCAACTTCAATTTCTGCAGCTTTAGGAATGGCAATTGCTTCAAAAATTAAAGGCGATTTTAAAAAACATCATATTGCTGTAATTGGAGATGCTTCCATCGCTAGCGGAATGGCATTTGAAGGCTTAAACCATGCGGGTGTAACAGATGCTAATTTATTGATAATTTTAAATGACAACGCTATGGGAATTGACCCAAGTGTTGGTGCTTTAAAAAATTATTTTACCAATGTGAAAGCTGGTAAAAAAGTGAGAAAAAACAATATTATTGAAGCTTTAAACTTTAATTATTCTGGGCCAATTGATGGGCACAATATTGAAACTGTAATACATGAATTAGAACGATTAAAAACCATAAAGGGTCCAAAGTTTTTACACATTATTACAACCAAAGGAAAAGGATTAGAACAAGCAGAGCAAGACCAAGTAGCATACCATGCACCTGGGAAATTTGATAAAATCACGGGTGAAAGATTCACAAAAGACACAAGTATTCAGCCGCCTAAATTTCAAGATGTTTTTGGTGAAACAATTGTTGAATTAGCAAAGCAAAACTATAAAATAGTAGGGATAACACCTGCAATGCCAACAGGAAGTTCTCTAAAATTAATGCTTGATGAACTACCCGAAAGAGCTTTTGATGTTGGCATTGCAGAACAGCATGCCGTAACATTGGCTGCAGGAATGGCAACTCAAGGTTTAATTCCTTTTTGTACTATTTATTCTACATTTTTACAACGTGCTTACGATCAAATAATTCATGATGTAGCTTTACAAAACTTACCAGTGGTTTTTTGTATAGATCGTGCAGGAATTGTTGGTGAAGATGGAGCAACACATCATGGTGTTTTTGATATTTCTTATTTATACTGCATTCCTAATATGGTAATTTTTGCTCCTTTAAATGAAGTTGAATTGCGCAATATGATGTATACCGCTCAATTAGGAATTGACCTTCCATTAGCAATTAGATATCCAAGAGGAAGAGGAACTATTATTGATTGGAAACAACCTTTTGAGCAACTAGAAATAGGTAAAGGAAAATGTATCTCGGAAGGAAATGATGTTGCTATTTTAAGTATTGGAACTATTGGAAATCAAATAATTGAACTTCAATTTGAATTACCAAAAAATAAGTTTGCTAACTACAATATGCGCTTTGTAAAACCTTTGGATGAAACGTTACTTCATACTATTTTTAAAAAATTCAACACAATTGTCATTATTGAAGATGGTACAATTGTAGGGGGTTTTGGAAGTGCTATTTTAGAATTTGCTTCAAAAAATAATTACAAAAGTAACACCATAAAACTTTTAGGGATTCCAGATTATTTTTTAGAACATGGAAAGGTTGAAGAATTATTTGAATGTGTACATTTATCAAAGAAAAAAATAAAAGAATTCTTATTAAATCTTTTATTTCATTGAGAAAAAAATAATAAATTTTGTTTCTTTGTCGTTATTATTTTATATCAAAATTTTAAAAATGAAAATTAAACTAATAACAGCTCTATTATTATTAATTATTACAACTTCAAAAGCCACTACCCTAAACGATTCTTTAGCTATAAAAACAGACTCTATAAGTCATTGGGTTAAAAATAATAAAATTGGAATGATTTTTACTCAAAATTCATTCATCAACTGGAATTCAGGTGGAAATAATTCTATGTCTGGAATTCTAAAAATTCATTTAATAAAAAAATATAAAAACAAACATTTAGCCTGGTTTAATGAGTTAAAAAGTAATTATGGCTTAAATAAAGAAGAAGATCGAGAATTAAGAAAAACAGAAGATTTATTTGAGGTAAACTCAACATTTGGTTATCGGAAAAATCAAGAATCAAACTGGTATTACTCTGCAAAATTGAATTTTAAAACTCAATTTACAAACGGTTATAAATATCCAAACACTGATAAACCAATATCTAAATTATTTTCACCAGCCTATTTATTTGTAGGAGTTGGATCAGAATATACTTCTAAAGAAAACAGCATTAAATTATACCTCTCACCTATTACAAACAAAACTACTTTTGTTTTAAACCAATCTTTAGCAAACGAAGGATCTTTTGGAGTAAAGCCGGCTACTTATGATAATTTAGGGGGATTAATTACTGAAGGTGAAAATGCGAAAATGGAATTTGGAACTTTAGTATCAGGTGAATGGGCAGCAAATGTTATGGCCAATATAAAAATGGAAAATAAACTTAGTTTATACTCTGATTATCTAAATAATTATGGAAATGTAGATGTAAACTGGGAACTAAATTTTGATTTAACCATCAACAAATATGTAACCGCTAATGTGGGATCTCAATTATTATTTGATGATGATGTAAAACATAAAGAAGACATTGACAACGATGGAACTCTTGATATTTTGGGCTCAAAAATTCAATTAAAACAACTTTTAGGTATTGGCTTCTCTTATGTTTTTTAATCAACAATTACCTCTTTAAACTCTAGCCATATTATTGAAGTTAACTTCAATAAATAAATTTCCGTAGCTAATTGTTAAATATTAATATGTTCAACATTCAAACTTATTAAAAATGATTTTTTAAAGGTTTAATTTAGGTTATAAATTAAGCCAAATAACTTAAACTTATTTAACATCAATAATCACTAAATAACATTGGTGTTCATTATTGCCTAACTAAACGGTTTTACATAAATTCGCTACTATAACTTTTAAAAATAGTTCCATTGGCAAATACCAAGAAAGTAACTCCTTTAATGAAACAATACAATGCTATTAAGGTAAAATATCCTGATGCCATGTTGTTGTTTAGAGTGGGTGATTTTTACGAAACTTTTGGTGAAGATGCTAAAAAAGCTTCAAAAGTTTTAGGAATTATTTTAGCAAAACGAGGTGCTGGAAGTGAAACAGAAACTGCATTGGCTGGTTTTCCACATCATTCTTTAAATACCTACTTACCAAAATTGGTGAAAGCAGGTATGCGTGTGGCTATTTGCGATCAGTTGGAAGATCCAAAAATGACCAAAACCATTGTAAAACGTGGCGTTACAGAATTAGTAACTCCAGGAGTTGCTTTAAATGATGAAGTTTTACAATCAAAAACAAATAACTTTTTAGCTTCGGTTCACTTCGGGAAAAAAAATATTGGAATTTCTTTTTTAGATATTTCAACAGGTGAATTTTTAACAGCTCAAGGAAATAGTGAGTATATTGATAAACTGTTGCAAAATTTTAATCCAAGTGAAGTGTTGGTTCAAAAACAACACAAACTTAAATTCAATGAATTATTTGGGGATCGTTTTTATACATTCTATTTAGAAGATTGGATTTTTCAACTAGAATATGCGTTAGAAAATTTAACCAATCATTTTAAAGTAAAAACATTGAAAGGTTTTGGCATTGATGATTTAAACGACGCTATTATTGCTTCTAGTGCTGTGCTATTTTATTTGTCTGAAACACAACATAATAAGTTAAGCCATATTTCTGTCATCAACAGAATTTCTGAAGATAATTATGTTTGGATGGATCGTTTTACCATTCGGAATTTAGAACTATACAACTCAACTTCTGTAAATGCAGTTACCTTATTAGATGTTATTGATAAAACCATTTCACCAATGGGTGGACGTTTGTTAAAACGTTGGTTGGCATTGCCTTTAAAAGATATTAATCGTATAAAAAAACGACACGATATTGTTAAATATTTTATTGATAATGATGATTTTTTTGAATTGGCAACCTATCAAATTAAACAAATTAGTGATATTGAACGCTTAGTTTCAAAAGTGGCAACTGGCAAAGTAAATCCAAGAGAAGTTGTACTACTTAAAAACTCTTTAAATGCTATAATCCCAATAAAAGAAGCTGCTGAAAAAAGTGATAATGAATCTTTAAAAATTATTGGGGAACAATTACAAAATTGCAATACGCTTCGTGAAAAAATTTCTAAAACGTTAAACGAAGATGCGCCCGTGAATATTAGCAAAGGAAATGCTATTGCAAACGGAGTTTCAAATGAATTAGATGAACTTCGCGCACTTTCAACTTCTGGGAAAAATTATTTAGATCAAATGTTGGCTCGTGAGATAGAGCGCTCTGGAATTACTTCCTTAAAAATAGCTTTTAACAATGTTTTTGGTTATTATATTGAAGTTAGAAATACCCATAAAGATAAAGTTCCTTCAGAATGGATTCGTAAACAAACCTTGGTAAATGCCGAGCGTTATATTACAGAAGAATTAAAAGAATATGAAACCAAAATTTTAGGAGCCGAAGAAAAAATTAGCAAATTGGAGAACGAACTTTTTGCTGAATTGATTAGCAATTTGTTAGATTATATTCAACCCATACAATTAAACGCGCAATTAATTGCTCAAATAGATTGTTTAAGCTCCTTTGCTGAAATTGCAAAACAATACAATTATGTTCGTCCATTATTGGATGAAAGCACCGATTTAGAAATTAAAAATGGCCGTCATCCTGTAATAGAAAAACAATTACCAATTGGCGAAGAATATATTGCAAATGATGTTGTTTTAAACAGAAATCTGCAACAAATTATTATGATTACTGGCCCGAATATGAGTGGTAAATCGGCTATTTTACGTCAAACTGCTTTAATTGTTTTGTTGGCTCAAATGGGAAGTTACGTACCAGCTCAAAATGCAAGAATTGGTATTGTAGATAAAATCTTTACACGTGTTGGCGCTAGTGACAACATTTCCATGGGTGAATCAACTTTTATGGTTGAAATGAACGAAACTGCAAGTATTCTAAACAATATTTCAGAAAGAAGTTTGGTTTTATTAGATGAAATTGGACGAGGAACAAGTACCTACGATGGTATTTCAATAGCTTGGGCAATTGCTGAATATTTACACGAACATCCTTCAAAAGCAAAAACATTATTTGCTACACATTATCATGAGTTAAATGATATGACTAATACTTTTGATCGGGTTAAAAACTTCAATGTTTCAGTAAAAGAATTAAAAGACAAAGTTATTTTCTTACGAAAATTAGTACCTGGCGGAAGTGAACATAGTTTTGGTATTTACGTTGCAAAATTAGCAGGAATGCCATCTTCTGTAATTCATAGAGCAACTAAAATGTTAAAGCAATTGGAGAAAAATCACACCAATGCAGACATAAAAGAAACCTTAAAAAATGCATCTCAAGAAGATATGCAATTAAGCTTTTTTAAATTAGATGATCCTTTGTTAGAAGATTTAAAAGAAGAAATTCTCACCATAAATATTGATACGCTTACACCTATTGAAGCCTTAATGAAGCTGAATGAAATTAAGCGGATGCTGACTAAAAAGCCCTAAATTGTTCAAATGCTATGAAAATAAACACCTTTAAAAAACAACTAATTTTAACACCTTTAAAAAGATTAAAACTTACCCTTATCTTTTTTCTTTTTTCAAGCTTACTCTATTCTTCAAATAATTTTAATAAATCTCCATTGCCTAGTTGGGTAAAACAAGTTGATTTTAAGAATATTGAAAACACCGAAAATAGTGGTGGATTTCAATATTTATTAATTGATTTACAGGAAAATATAATTAATAAATCTACTTTTGGTCATTATGCAATAAAAGTTTTAAATTCTGAAGGCATTCAATCTATGTCTAATATTGATATTACTTTTGATCCAAGTTATCAGAAATTATATTTACATCAAATTCAAATTATTAGAGATGGCAAAATCATTAATAAATTTAATGATAGTAATATTAGAACTATACAAAGAGAAACAAGTTTAGAAAGATCTCTTTATGATGGGTCTTTATCTACCATCATAAACTTAACAGATATTCGAGAAAATGATATTATTGAATATTCATATACGGTTAATGGATTTAACCCCATAAATAAAGGGGATTATTCAACTACTTTTTATCATCAATACACAATTCCTGTAAATCGTGTTTATAATAGAGTAATTACAAACAAACAACATGAATTACAATTTAAGCTTTACAATGGTGCAATTGATCCCGAAATTAATACTTCAAACAATAAAACGGAATACACTTGGGATGTTGAAGCTTTAGATTTTAAAATATATGATATTAATGTACCTTCTTGGTATGATTCTCATAGAAATGTTTCATTTTCATCTTATAAAAATTGGGGAGCTGTAGTTGACTGGGCATTACCATTATATAACTATGATGAAGCTGATGTAAAGGAAATAAACCCGAACCTAAAGAAGGTTAAACTAAAAGAAGATAAATTATTAGCAATCATTAAATTTGTTCAAGACGACATAAGGTATCTAGGTTTTGAATCTGGAATAAATGCATATAAACCTCATAAACCTAAAAAAGTTTTTGAGCAACGCTATGGAGATTGTAAAGATAAATCACTTTTATTAGTTTCTTTATTAAGAAAAGAAGGTGTTGAATCTTATCCTTTACTAATAAATACTCAATTAAAAGATGAACTAAAAGAAAGATTGCCGGCTGGAAATATTTTTGATCATTGTGTTGTTTATTTTAAACACAAGAATAAAGATTATTTTATTGATCCCACTATTTCAAATCAAGGAGGTAACCTTCAAAATATTTCATTCCCAAATTACCGTTATGGTTTATTACTAAAACCTGGGGAAAATGACTTGTTTTATATTCCAGATACTGAAAAAGCAACAGTAAAAGTCAATGAAATTATATATATAGATTCTATTGGAGGTTCTGCTGAATTAGAGGTTAGCACTGAATATACAGGAAATAAAGCAGACTATATTAGAAGTTATTTTGACACAAATCATAAAGAATCTATCCAAAAAGAATACCTTAATTATTATAGCAATCTATACCCAAATATTGAGTTAACAAAAGGTATTGATATTTTAGATCATTTAAGAAATAGCGCTAATAAAATTATTATTGAAGAACATTATAAAATAAATAACTTTTGGCTAGATACTGAAGATAAATCTAGTATTTATTGTGAAATTTATCCTCTTGTATTAGAATCATTAGTTAATTATCCTAATTCAGCAGACCGTAAAATGCCTTATCAATTAGGCAGCATCCATTCGTATAGTCAAAACACTAATATTTACCTTCCTGAAGTGTGGGCAATTGAAAATTCAGAAAAAAGAGTTGAAGGAGATGGTTTTGTTTATGAAAACAGTGTTAAAGGGTATGGAAAATCAATTTCAATTACACACAATTATGAAATAACTAAAGAATATATAACTGAAAACAAGGTAGACCAATTTTTAAAAAAGCATGATAATATTAAAAATGAATTCTCTTATTTTCTAACATACAATTCGAGTTTATCAGGCTTTAAGTTAAGTTGGATTTCTATTTTATTAGTTATAATAGCACTAATAATAGGCGTGTCTTTTTCCATAATAATCTATAAAAATTACAATCCTAATCCAATTGAGAACCCTGCACAGCATAAAATTGGAGGTTGGCTAGTATTACCAGCCATTGGAATTTCATTATCACCTTTTTTTCTTTTAACACAGTTATTTTCAGAAGAACACTTTAATCAAAATAGTTGGGTAGGAATTTACAATTCAGGATATGAAAATTTAGTAAGTATCTATATTTTCTTTGGTGCTGAAATAATCTATAATTTTCTTTTTTTTATTTTTAGCATCCTAATTATCGTACTTTTCTTTCAAAAAAGATCAAATATCCCTGTATTAATTTCGGTATACTATTTATTAAGTTTTTTAATTCCACTATTAGATTCTTTAGTTTCAAATCAATTAATACCAGGACAAATGCTAAGTTCAGAAAACGATGAATTATATAAAAATATTGGTAAAAGTTTTTTAGGTGCTGTTATTTGGGTTCCATATTTTAACTTTTCAGAAAGAGTGAAAAACACTTTCGTTAAAAAACATAAGAATAGTATAATTAGTTAAACTTTTAGTTCTTTATTCAAGGTTTATAAATGGATTTTAACAACAAAATTCACCAATAATAAATGATAAACAAATTAGAACAAGGGTTTTTTGAAATATAGGAATTCAGAATGGAAAACACCCAACGAATTATCTAGAAGTACAATTATAAAAATTCCTGTCAATAATTTTTCAAATAAATTCCAATTTATTATTAATGGTTTTTCAGAAGATGGATTGTTATTTAATACCGTTTATAAAACAGGTTCAACGGGTTTTTAAATATTTATAAAATATTCAAAATGAGTTTCTGTATAATTTCGAACTCTTTTTTTAACTACCTTTGCTATCTAAATTAATTTATTATGTTTCTATTTATTAGCGGAGCTGAAATATTTGTAGTTCTTGTTATTACCGTAATGCTATTTGGTGCTGATAAACTCCCAGAAATAGCTCGTGGACTTGGAAAAGGGATGCGTCAAATTAAAGATGCAACCAATGATATTAAGCGAGAAATTAAAAACAGTGCTGAAAAGAACGATATTGATATTGATATAGCAACAAATATTAGGAAGGAAATAAACAAGGTGAAAGATAATTTTGATGACTTTAGCAGACCTGTTTCAAAAATAAAAGATACTATTATTGATGATATCACTGGGCCAGTAAAAAGAAATAAATAATCTTGGATTTTTTTAATTCACTTGTTAATTACGATAAACAATTACTCCTTTTCTTACATTCAAAAGGTTCTATAACTTGGGATGCTTTTTGGCTTTTTATTACAAATCCACTTCCTTGGATTCCTTTAGTTTTTTTGTTTTTTTATTTAGGTTATAGGTCATTTGGATTCAAAAAAACAATCCTAATTACTTTAATTACAGTTTTAAGTGGCGTTTTTTCTTTATTGATTGTATCTCTTATTAAAAATTATTTTCAAAGACTTAGGCCCCTTAACGATAGTTCTATAAATAATTCTATTAGAGTTTTAGTTGAACAAAATGATTTTAGTTTTGTTTCAGGGCATTCAACCGTATCTTTTACTATTACATTTATACTATTTTGGATTTTGAAAAAAAAGTATAAATACGCTTATGTCCTGTTTTTATTCCCAATATTATTTGCGTACAGTAGAATTTATTTAGCCGTTCATTTCCCTATTGATATATTGTTCGGAATGCTTTTAGGCTATTTAGTTGCGCTTATTTTTTATAAAATAATTGAGTTTTCTATTTTAAAACGCTAATATTATTTAACTCTACTTATTGTTAACCCATCTCTAATAGGCAATAGTACAGTTTCAATTCTAGTATCAGAATTTAACAACTTATTGTATTCAATCAATATTTTTGTATCTGTATCTTTAAGGTTAATTTCTTCAACAATTTTACCACTCCACAATACATTATCTGATAAAATAACACCTCCAGGGTTCATTTTATCAATTATTAAATTGAAATAATTTACGTAATTTGATTTATCAGCATCAATAAAAACCAAGTCAAATTTATGATTTAATGTAGGTATAATGTTTAATGCATTCCCAATAAATTGTTTTATTTGATTTTGATAATTTGATTTATCAAAATATTTTTTTGCAAAACCTTCTAATTCTTCATTTTTATCAATGGTATAAAGTGTACCGTTTTTTTTCATTCCTTCAGCCAAACATAAAGCTGAATACCCTGTGTAAGTACCAATTTCTAAAATACTAGTTGGTTGTATTAATTTAGAAATCATAGATAAAACACGTCCTTGAAAAGCACCACTTAGCATACGAGGATTTAATACTTTTTGCCAAGTTTCTTTATTTAATTGTTGTAATAATTCTGGTTCTTTTTGAGAATGATCTACAACATATTTGTCAATATTATCTGGTAAAAAGTTCATTTTCTAAAAATATAAATGAGGTTTAATAAAATCTATTTTTTGTGACAAATTTAGGTTGGTAAAAATATAATCTGATAAAAAAAATCAATATGATTTTAAATATATACTGCTATATTCTAGCCTTCAACTCTTGTTCTAAATGTTTTTTATCTTCTTCCGTTAAACAGTGTTTTTTTCTGCTTTCAGAATCTTTATGAATTTTATAACATTTCGTTAATATTCCATTTTGTTTTGAATAAAGTCCACAATTTTTACATAAAAACAAATGAAAATTTAATTTAATTTTTTCCCCTAATGAAGCTTCTCTGTATTGACTTTTATCACAAATTTTTGTTGCTTCGTCGCAGCTTATTTTCATTTTTTGTATTCTTTAATTTTTAAACCAACTTTCTTCCATGCATTTTCTTAATTGAGTTCTGGCTCTATGGATAATTACCCAAAGATTTGACGATGTAATATCTAACTCCTTACAAATATCCTCTGTTTCAAACTGTTGAATGGTTTTCATTCTAAAAACCAAGGCATATTTATCTGGCAAAGCTTCAATACAATTTTCTAAGGCTTCACTCAATTCATCATTTTCAATAACTTGTTCAATTTCACTTCCCCAAGAACTTGGAGCGCGTTCTTCAATCCATTCTCCTTCTCTATCACCATCCGAATAAAAATTCATTTTAACTTCGGCCTTCCCTTTTGTTGAATTTATTTTGCGATAATGATCAATAATTTTTCTTTTTAAAATTGAAATTAACCACGTTCGTTCGCTTGCTAAACCTTTAAAATTAGCTTGAGCTTTTAACGCTGCAAAAAAAGTATATGCAAGCGTA
>FLOH01000220.1_pt1 | contig 151913 bp, 143 predicted proteins | sample 756751 | NCBI WGS metagenome assembly FLOH01 (sample SAMEA4026879, study PRJEB14308) | marine metagenome | biome: coastal water; material: water | depth 74 m | reverse complement strand
TCATCAGGTTGAAGTCAATTTCCATATGATCCACTTCATCAAGACTTTTCCCCGCAGTTTTTTCAGGCATTGCTTTGAGCCTGATGCTCAGGTTCCCTTCTCCTTCGGTTACCTTTTTGAGGGCGGCAATGAGATCCCTGATCTTATCAAATACCCTTCGTTTCAGAAGGAAAAACAGTGCAAAGGAAATGATGATTGAGATAAAAAAAGGTGTCAGGTTGTTGAAAAAGAGTCTCTTTTGTTGCGCTATGAAAGGCTTCTTGTTGATGGCAACCAACAGGGTCCCGATGGACTGTCCCGTGAAGTCGGCGATCCTCTTCCGGGAAACAAAATAGGCTTGTCCGTCGACCATGAGGTTCCCTTGGTTCGGATAGGGGAAGGAAGAATCGATAAAACTGGTCAATACAACCTGTTTATTCCGGTCATAGTAGACCACTTCCGCTTCCGCAATTTGTGCCATTTGTTGTGCCAGGGTTTTATTTCCGTTGATCAACTTGACCAACACCACATAACCGTAGATTTCACCCGTATCATGTATCAGCGCAATGACGGACTTGAAGCAGAGGATCTCCGCTGTTTGGATATGTGCCGCCGGTTCCGGCAAGTGGGCCTCAACAATTTGCGCCGGAATTGTCTCCACGCTGACCCTTTGCCGCTGATCGTTAAGTACTGATGTGTAGACTGATAAATGCTGTTCCCCTTTGGGATAGGATGATAGCAGGTCTCCGTACTCGTCGAATACGAAGGCCAGATCAATATTATGAATGGTGGCAAGGCTTTTGAGCATAAACCCGATGGCGGCACTGTTGTCGTAATCCAGGAAATTGCAATACCGCTGATTTTGTTCTTTCACAATTCCCGAAACGATGTTCAACTTTTCAAGGGCGTTATTCTGGAGTGCGGAAACGATGTTCAGCTTTGCTTTCAGATCTTCATAATGGTGTTGTCTGGCGTTTTTTTCTCCCTGGTAAGTGACATACAGGGTGTTTCCGATGATGGTGACAATGAGTAACCCGAACAGGAGAAAAATATTTCTTAAAACCTTTTTTCTCGGACGGTTTGGAGAGAGTGAAGCGTTTTGAGGTGGTTTCTCCATAAAATTCTTTTCAGGTCAATAGTAAATGTGCTTTTCAGGGAGTGGTGTCTTCATGACGGGAAGACAGTGGCGTGAGCTTTGTCAGAGGCTTTCGCCCTTCAACCGGGAATTTCTCACTCTCCCAACGTTCGATACCACCCTTTAAAACACCCACCACTTGATATCCTTTGGCAATGAGGAATTTAGCGGCCACGGGGGATTGTTTCATGGCCCAATCCGTAATCACAATAGATTGCCCCTTGGGAATTTCACGGTATTGAGCCCCAAGAAAAACCAGGGGGCATAAGACGCTCCCTTCGATAAAAGACACGTTTTTTGAAAAATTCAGAGGACGTACATCAAGGATGAAGAAGTTTTCATTGCGCATTCGGTTCGCAAGGTCTTTAGGTGGGATTTTTTTGACCTTAATTTTCTGCCATGTGGGGTTGATCACCATTGCGTAGTTAAACATGCGCCATTCCGGTATCCCTCCGGTAAAAGCATAGGCTTTGGTGTACCCCTTTTCAGCCGCAATCCTTGCAGCTCGAACCGAGTAAGGTCATCTTTTTCCCATGCAGTAAAAAACCAGTGGGGTGGTTTTATCAGGGGGCAACGCGGTTGTGGTTTCCATGTCTATGATCGGGATATTGATGGACCCCGGGATATGCTGCATTTCATATTCTGTTCCGGAGAGTACATGAACAACCACCGCCTTGCCGCTTTCGATCATGTTTTTGACTTCAGGTGCGGAGATTTCTTTGAATTTTTCAGATGTTGCTTCCCCAGAAACCACCATGAGGGCCAGGGAAAACATGATCAGGGGGCAGAGAACTGTTTGAACCGATTTTTTCATGGTTAAGGCTCCTCTAGGTCTCAGGTTAATCGTCATGGTTTTTCATTCGTTCCAGGCAGTGCCGGCGAACCGCCATGGTAGCTATGGCGATACAATTGAGGGAGAATTCAATCATGTTTTTGAGTGTATTACTTAACTGGTCATACTCGCTTTGCAGTGCTTCCGGATCCAGGGGGGTGGCCTTCAGGTCGTCTGAAAAGTAAACGGAGGCGGAAAAGGGTTCATGCCCCATCTCAAGGAAAGGAAGCGGTCCGAAAAAATCATCAGGGAGCAGGTTAATGAGGGGGAAGGGTTGGCTTTTCATGTCTTCAACGATGGCAGCACTCCCTTTTAAGATCAAAAATGGGGTTTCAATCCGTTTTCCCGAGTCCGGTTTCTCTTTGGAATTGAAAAAAGTTTTTTGACTCATATGAATTCCGGAGTGAATTTCCGAGAGCCTTTCGGTGATTTCCCTGAAGCGGTTGTCGAGGCTCAGCAGAAGGCTCCTGAATTCATCGGAAAGGCCGGAATACTCTGCATAAAGGGGCTCAAGGTCGAGAACGCCCAGGCGTATGGTTTCGGTTGCAGTGAATGTAGCAATGCGACGGCGCCCCATGGCCATCATGGATGAGATATTGCCTAAGAAAGCGCCTTGCCCCACCCTTAAAATCTTCGTGGGGCCGGCGATGGTTTTTTTGGACATTTCCGCTGTTCCATGGAGTACGATCCAGATCCAGTTGCCGAATTCTCCTTCTTCAATGATGGTTGTTCCCTTCGAGAATTCTTCCTCTTCCACCAGAAAAGCATAATGGGTAATGGGTTTTTTGATTAATGGAAGTCGTGATAAACTGCCCGTTCGACCGGATTGACCCTTTTCCTCCGATCCGGGTCCCAGGCGCTTGATAATGCCTTCATCCAGCATGCGAAGACCGTCCAGAACGATCTCCATCTGTCCCCTGTGAATGGTTCTTTCATTGTCAATCTTTTCCTGCCTGAATTCAAATTGGCCGGTTGTCCAGCCAAACAGGGCATAGAGGGCCTCAAGCCCGGTTAGGGAAGCGTAATTGGCATGTGTGGGATTGCCCCGGAGAAACGTGACGGAAGCCGGTCCCAGGGCGTAAGTGTTTGTCAGCCCCAAAATGCCTGTGCTGTTGGTTGTTGCAATTAACTGCAGCAGATCGGGTATACCGAGGAAACGAAGGTTGCCCGAAAAAACCACATTCCCTTCCATTTCAGATCCTTAAGAGCCCCAGTTCAGATTTTTTTGAAGCGATTCCAGTGTTAATTCCAGGCATTTTTTCAAAGTTGCTCCGATACCTTCCCCTCGAATGGCGCTGGCGGGAAAGGAAGGGATTTTGAGCTGTCCGTTCAAGTCTTTTTCCATTTGATCCAGAGACATCACCGATGGTCCTCCCGTTGCGAGGTCCCGTTTGTTGTATTGGAGGACAAGGGGGATTTTATAAATGTTGAGGTCGTATTCTTTCAGGTTCTGTTGAAGGTCTTTCAGGGATTCCATATTTTTTCTGCGCTGAACTTCCATGGAATCCGCCACAAAAACAAGACCGTCCACGCCCCTTAAGACCATTTTTCGGGTGGATAGGTATTTTGCATGACCCGGCACGGTGTACAGGTGCAGCCTGACTTCGCAACCCTTTATTTTCCCCAGCCCCATGGGCAGAAAGTCAAAAAAAAGTGTTCGGTCTCCCTTGGTTTCAATGGAGACCATGTCGGCGGTGACATACTTGGGAAAGGCTTCGTGAAGACGTATCAGATTGGTGGTTTTTCCCGATAATGCCGCGCCGTAGTAGACGATTTTGCAGTCGATTTCTTTCTTTTTAGCGTTGTATGTGGCCATGGTAAATGCTCTTTAGATCGGTTGAGGGTCTCTTTATGAAGTGGCCCTGAATTGGAAATGCTCCGTTTTAAAAAGGCTGATGCAGGCATCGACCGCATCTGGGTCGTAGGCGGTTCCCCTGCCTTTTTGGATTTCGTCCAGTGCCATCTCAATACCCAGGGCAGGGCGGTAGGGCCTGTGGGAGCTCATGGCCTCAACCACATCGCTTACTGCCACAATCCGCGCTTCCACAATGATGTGATTACCCGTTAGGCCCGCCGGGTATCCGGAGCCATCCAGCCTTTCGTGATGCTGCACGATGGTCTGGGCGATGGGCCATGGAAACTCGATGCTTTTCAGAATATCGTATCCCACTTCCGGATGTTCCTTGATAATGCCGAATTCGTGCTCCGTCAGACGTCCCGGTTTGCTCAGAATGTCGGAGGGCACGCATATTTTACCAAGATCGTGAATGGACCCTGCAATGCGAATGCCGTTGATCTGTATTTTTGAGAGACCCATCTTTGAGGCGATTGCCCTGGCCAGATCGGCCACTCGGCGCTGGTGCCCGGCGGTGTAGGGGTCCCGTTTTTCCACCGTGAGGGCAACGGCTTGAATGATGCCGTCCAGGGCTTTGCGCAAGGAGGTTAGACTTGCCTGGAGGTCAATTTCCGCCCGTTTATTGGCGGTGATGTCACGGAAGCTCCAGACCCGCCCCACATACTGTTTGCCGATTCGCTGGGGCAGGGAGTACCGTTCAAAAATCCTGCCGTCCCTGAATTCGATGATGTCATGGTCTTCGGCCTCGGGCTGATCGTAAAGGTCTCCGACTTTTCGAAGAAATGTCTCCGGATCTTTCACCTGGTCCACGATGTGGCCCAGAACCCTATTATCATCCTTTGCCGCCATGATGGATTCGGGGATTCGGCACAGCTCCTGGAACCGTTGGTTAAAGCTCACAACCCTGCCCTGACGGTTGACCACCATAATGCCGTCCGCCGTGGACTCCAGGGTGGCCCGAAGGATGGAAACCGCCTTTTCGCTTCGGTCTTCGGCCTCTTTGCGTTTCAGGGATTCCTGTTCCAGTTCCTGAACCCGTTTAAGCAGGTCGTCGTATGTGGGGGTTTCAGTCATTTCAGGCAACCGGTTGTCATCAAAAAAGAGAAAAGATGCTATAATGGCATCTATTTTACCATATCGTTGCCGTTAATGCCATAGCCTGACCGTGAATAAAGCCGTGCGGTCTTAAAAACACCAAAAAAAACCCCAATTCAAAGATTTAATCCTCGAATTGGGGTTTGGTGAAAGGAGGTTGGTTATCACTTATCCGTTTTCCTGATCTTCTTTCGAAACCCGAACAGACCCAGAAGCCCGGAACCCAGCAGGAAGATGGTGGCTGGTTCTGGGACGGCTGCGGTGCCGGAGTTGCTTTGTATTCCATCATTTCCACATTCAAGTACGCTTGAAGCACCGAACACATCCGAACCTAAAAAACCTACTTTCACAGTGACTGCGTTGTGAAGTCCTCCCGTCACACCGCCGCCCATTTGAGCGTTGGTTTGATCGCTCAAATAAGACAATGCAAGATTCTCAAGTTTAACGCCATCGCTCTTAGCAACCTTCCCCCCACCCGATCGGGTCCAAGGTTGGCCTTGAGTCTCTCCAGCAGGACCTCCATGGGTTAGATTGTAAGTAATTTCTTTGTTTCCATTTCTGTTCTCATAAACTGTATAGGTATCTGTGTCAAAATCCAAATCCAACACGTATTCATAATAACTACTGTCCATGTCTGTATCTATAAAGATATCGCCTGAACCTATATCGCCCTGTCCGTCTGCGAAATTAAAACCGCCCACCATTGCCAATTCGCCAGTAGTATCATTTAGAAAGAAACCTTCGAGGTCCCATTGTTGTCCTATTGCGGCACCAGGTTCAACTTCCTCATCTTCGTTTGTATTCCACCAATCGTTGCTTCTACCATTATAATCTCCACTCATCCCATCATAGGTCGTAATGTTTCTCCAGCCTTCAGCGGGATCGAGGTAGCTTGCATCGGCGTTTGAATTTACTATGAACAAACCAAACACAGCGGCTACGATAATCAATGCTCTATTTTTCATTTTCATTTCCTCTTCTCACCGCTGTTCCGGTGGCATCAAGGTTGGTATGTAAGTCAAAAAGTTTTATTTTTTTGTTTGATGCAATTGAATTTTTTATAAAGCAATATGTGTGCCGAAAAAGTTTAGATGATTTTTATTTTTGTTTTCGTTTTCATATAAAAGCAATCTGGTCAACCGTTTATATCAAAAGACGAAACCTTTTTCCAGCTCAAAATGGTTTGAAATATTAGGGGTTGAATTTTTCTGGCCCTTAGCCTGGAATTATTACTGTCTTATTTTGAGATATCTGTGCTGAAAAGAGACTGTCGCATCTTCATTTCAACACACAGGCGTTCTCAAAAAACAAAAACCCCAATCCAAAGATTCGGTCTTTGAATTGGGGTTTGAAGAAGAGGAGGGGCGTTACTTTTTCGGTTTCCAGAATTTCTTTCGATACCCGAATAGTCCCAGGAGTCCGGAACCCAGCAGGAAGATGGTGGCTGGTTCGGGGACTTGAGCTCCACCACCAGGACCAGGACGAGTGACTGTGGCTGAGGCTGACCAGAAAGTAATGTGACTCAAATCGGGCCGTTGTTCACCTTTATTGAGTAAATATTCAGTCGTCCAACCTCCCTTTCCTAAGTGGTCAATCGAGTATACGGCAAATGAAGTCCCTCCCTTTACAGTCACATAATCTACTCCTGCCCATGTGGACTCCCAGTCGCCAGACTGACCCCAGGTGCTAATTTCAAACTGTCCCCAATCACCGGCATCAATTGACATTGCTCCGTCTTCAATCTTGCCAAGATAAGTCAATTCATTGAAATCCTGAATTACTCCCTTTTCAGTCATAAGGTCGTATACGGAAACTTTATCGTCATTTGTTTTATTGTCACCTATAACGTTTCCAATGTATCCTGCTGACGCATTTCCTGCAAAAACAAGAGCCAATATAATAATCAAGTAGAAAATTCCAATTGTCATGTTTTTCATGATGTCCCCCTACATTTTCGATTTTGTATTATGACATGCAATATTCATGCTGAAAATGGGTTCGAGGCTTTCGGCCCTAAATAAAAAACATAAAGATTTGATATTGTTGTTAATATAATAGTGTTTTGACTGGCAGCCCTGATTTTCAACTTTAAAGGTGTAATTTTACATCGAATCATTTTGAGATAGTTGTTTCAAAAAGAGACTTTTGACGCTTCAATAAAGTACACAAATTTTCTCTATTTTTCTAAGATTTTTTCCCATTTGATGTCGCTGCGTCTATTCCCCTGATCCGTCGATAAATCCTCATCGGCAGAATCAGCCCGAAAAAGGGTATCATATACAGGGCCGCCAGAGTGGGTTCAAGGGGACCGAAGAATTCGGCGGCAAACACCAGTATCAGCACGTTGTTGACGTTGCCGATGGTGATGACGGCGGCCAGTTGATTTTGAACTGGGGATCTGAACAGCAAAAGGAGTCCGGCCGCCAGGTATATGGCCCCAAGGGCAAAGGCGGCCAGAGTGGCCTGAATGATGATAGCAGGGTGTTTGTAAAAAAAGGCGCTGTATTTGGAAAAAACGGCTAGGTTGATGGATGCGAAAATCGCAAGCGAAATGGGATAGCGGTGCTTCATGAGGCCCTCTATGAGTTTCGGCCACAGGCGTTTGAGGGTTTCCACGATGATGACCGGCACAACCACCACCAGCAGCAGCATGCGCATCATCTGCAGCAGGGATATGGTCATTTCCTGCTCCAACAGCACTTTTACCAGCATCGGCAAGGTGAAGGGGACCGCGAAGGAGGTGACAACAACCATCACCAGGACCAGTGGTCCGTTACCACCCACCAGACTGGAAATAAAGGGGGCCACAACACCTGTGGAGACACCGGTCAACAGCAGGGCGCCGATGGCATAGGACGGTGCGATGTAAAGAAAAAGAAAGTACACCAGAACCGGCAGCAGAATCATCTTGAAGCAGGCCAGCCACACGACCGTTTTGCCGTTGTTTTTGACGAGTCTCCAGACATCTTTTAACTCAATGGGTAGAAAGCTCAAAAAGAGAAGGAACATCATGAGATAAAGGGGATAGGGCTGAAAAACAGAGGCCGGTTCGGGAAATAGGATGCCGATGAGCATGGATGAAAAGATGACCAGGACGAGTATGAGATCATTGAGCCTGAACATGGATTACCTTGTGAAAATGATGCTGTACTGACCTTCAGATCCCTCAAAACAGGTGCGGCATTTTGTTTCGGTGTCATGCGCTTGTCCATTGGATTGTTTTTTCTCTGTGGGGAGCGGTTCCAGATGCACCTCAAAGCCCAATTCCCTGTACATGGCAACCGATTCACTGAGGCGGGGTTCGGCCACCACAAACTGCCTGCGCCACCCTTGACGTTCCAGGGTCCTGGTGATGGTCTCTTCGGATGTCATGGATTTTGTGCTACGCTTCCACCAAAATGATAGTCTTCCCGGAAAGCGCCAGCAAAACCGAATCTGTCGAAGCGGGTGGGTTCAAAAGACGGGGGAGTGTCTGCCGGTGGACCGTGAACCCCGATTCATCAATTTCCTCCGTCTGTGAAGGGTTAATGTCCCCAATAGGTTGAACATCGCAGCCGTCGAAAAGACCAAAGGCGAAAGTCATCACCTGCCGATCCAGGGTCAGCAATTCCGACCCTGTTTCAATCAGGTTGCCGAAAAGGCCGAACCAAGCTTCAAATATCAGGTTCAGGTGACGGTCCGTCACATAGGGATAGGTGGCGGACAGAGGAAGATCCTCAAACATATCGGGGATCTGTTCGTCTTTTTCCATGGCTTCCGCCAGAGGAGACTTCGCTGCGGTTGCTTTTTTCAGCAGTTTCTGGGCTGTTTCACGTTCTCCTTCCAGGCTTCGGGCGAGATGAAGCAGCAGGTGCCATTTCAGCGTGTTTCTGAGGGCCGGATCATCCGCATCCTTTTCCGCATCCCGGATGGCTTTGCGAATGGCCCAGGTTTCGTCCCCTCCCTGACCTGTTGAAACAGTGGTCGGGTATTTCCCTCCCCGGTTTTCCATCATCCATCCCTGGTATTCGGAAAGCAGCCCCTTGAAATTTTCTTCGGGCTTCAGAACCTCCGGCGGAAAACAGACTTTCAGGGTGCCCTTTTCAAAATGATCCTGAAGAACCGTCGGTTCTGTGAACCAGGGCTGGCAAAGGGTCAGGGAACCGAAGGTTTCAATCAGGTGTTCAAGCACCCCGCTCTCAACGTGGGTATGGGGAAACAGGACGATCGGTGTATGGGCCAAAGGCTAATTAATCCTCGTTTAGTTCCGCGATGTTTTCGTAGTAATCCAGAGCGCCCGGGTTGCTCAGCGCATCCTTGTTGAGGACCGGTTGCCCTTCAATGGTTTTCTTCACGGCCAGTTCCACCTTTTTCATGTTCAGGGTATAGGGAATGTCCGGAATGGCAATGATTTTGGCCGGCACGTGCCTCGGGGAGGCATGGGTCCTGAGGGTTGTCTTGATCTGCTTCTTCAGGTCTTCGGTCAGTTCATGGCCTTCCGCCATTTTGACGAAGAGAACCACCCGAACGTCATTATTCCAGTTCTGGCCCACCACCAGGCAATCGGCGATTTCAGGAATCTGTTCAACCTGGCGGTATATTTCAGCAGTCCCGATACGAACACCTCCGGGGTTCAAGGTGGCATCGGAACGTCCATAGATCACCACACCCCCCCGATCATTGATTTCGATGTAATCCCCGTGCCGCCAGATATTGGGATACACATCAAAGTAGGCGGAATGATATCGTTCGCCCTTGGGGTCGTCCCAGAAATAGATGGGCATGCAGGGGGCGGGTGCCGTGCATACCAGTTCCCCCTGTTCATTGATGACCGGCTTTCCATAAGGATCAAATGCTTCCACTTTCATGGCCAGTTGTCGGCACTGAAGCTCGCCGGCATAGACCGGGCCCATGGGGTTTCCGCCGGCAAAGCATCCATTGATATCCGACCCTCCCGATATGGAAGCCAGTTGCAGATCGCTCTTGACTTCATCGTAGATGAATTCGAATCCTTCTTCGGAAAGGGGAGATCCTGTTGACATGACCGCTTTAAGCGCGGAAAGATCGTATTCCTTCCCCGGTTTTACCCCGGCATTCTGAAGCGCCGCGATATATCCGGCACTGGTGCCGAAAATGGTGATTTTTTCATCCTGCGCCATTTTCCACAGGGCGCCGGGATTGGGGTGAAAGGGATTCCCGTCAAAGAGCATAAGGGTCGCTCCCACACTCAGTGAGCTAGTGAGCCAGTTCCACATCATCCACCCGCAGGTGGTGAAATAGAAAATTCTGTCTTCACGTTTCAGGTCCGCATGGAGCAGCAGCTCTTTCATGTGATGGATCAGGATGCCTCCTGTGCTCTGAACCATGCATTTGGGAAGCCCGGTCGTGCCGGAGGTAAACATGATGTAAAGGGGATGATCGGCGGGAAGTTGTTCAAATTGGATTTCCGTCGGGTTATAGTTGCTCTTGATTTCATTATACGCAATGGCATTGGGGACATGGCTGATATCCGGGTTTTTCTGAACATACGGAACCACGATAACCTTTTTGATGGAGGGCAGATCTTTTAATATATCCGCCACCCGGCCCAGGGAATCCAGCTCTTTTCCTTTGAAGAGATATCCATCGGCGGTAAACAGGACTTTGGGTTTGATTTGACCGAAACGGTCCAGTACGCCCTTTATGCCGAAATCCGGTGAACAGGAGGACCATGCAGCCCCAAGACTGGTGGCCGCCAACATGGCAACGATGGTCTGCGGCATGTTGGGCATAAAGCCCGCCACGCGATCATCGGGACCCACTCCCAGTTCCTTTAGGTACTGAGCCAGTTGTGACACCTCATCATAGAGCTCCGCATACGTCATTTGAACCGTATCACGGCTTTCGCCTTTAAAGATGAGGGCCACTTGGTTGTCCCGGTAGCGGAGAAGGTTTTCCGCAAAATTAAGCTTCGCGCCCTGGAACCATTGGGTGCCGGGCATTTTAGTGAGATCATCCACCACTTGATCGTAAGGTTGAGAGGCCTTGATTTGGGCAAAATCCCACATGGATGCCCAGAACTCGGGTATGTTTTCAATGGACCATTGGTAGAGTTGGCCATAATCATCAAAATCTTTGTTGAATTTTTCGTTGATGACCCCCATGAATTGGTAGATGTTGGTATTTTTGATCCTCTCTTCCGATGGTTGCCATAACAATTTGCCCATTTTTTTACTCCTTCGTTGTCTGAAATTTGTTAAGCGCTCTGAAGAAAATATATTATAATTTGCAGTTTTTTAACCGTGAACCGATAACTTCAAACCGTAAACAATTTTATTTTTTCTATAACACTAACTGAACCGGTTTTCAAAAGAAACTGCAACCTATTTTGAATATGCCGATGTGTCGCCATTGAGCGACGCCAGCGCAAGAAAAAGAGCGTGGGTGCCTGAACGGCCATGCCCCTGCGCTTTCACCGCCAGATATAGTTGCTGTACCAGGGCCAGTCCTGGCAGTGACAAACCGATTTCCTCGGCTTCCTTGAGTGCGATTCCCATGTCTTTGATGAAATGCTCAACGAAAAACCCGGGATCAAAGTTGCCTTTAACGATTCGAGGTCCCAGATTGCTGACGGACCATGAGCCGGCGGCGCCCGTTTCCACAATATCGATGACCTGCTGCATATCAAGACCCTGTCGGTGTGCATATAGAAGGGCTTCGCAGACGCCGATCATGGTTCCCGCCACCAGGATCTGGTTGGCCATTTTGGTATGCTGGCCGCTGCCGGCATCTCCCATGTATGAAATATTTTTTCCCATGATTTCAAACAGGGGCAGTACGGTTTCATAAACATCCTTTTTTCCGCCGACCATGATGGCCAGTTTTGCCTCTTTTGCACCCACATCACCGCCTGAAACCGGGGCGTCAAGGCTTTCGATCCCTAATTTTGCTGCTTCCCCATAAATGATTCGGGCAAGGCTCGGCTGGCTGGTGGTCATATCGACAATGATTTTGCAGGTGGCCTTCGGGTGAAGAATCCCCGTTGCCCCCATGAAAATATCACGGACATCTTCCGGGTGTCCTACAATGGAAAAGACGATTTCTGAATTTCCAGCCACTTCAGCGGGTGAATCATACCATGTGGCACCATTGTCCAGCAGAGCCTGTGCCCGCTTTTTGGAACGGGTAAACACAGACATATTATGTCCAGCCTTCTGAAGGTGTCCTGCCATGGACGCGCCCATTACGCCTGTTCCGATCCAGCCTATTTTCATCATCATCATGCTCCTTTGTTTTTTACGCTTCCCTTAGCGCCTATTGGTGTGTACCCTGTCATATAAATTCAAGCCTGCAATGTCAAATAAATCTCTTTACAGTGCTTTATGGTTCACCCATTGAGGGAAAATGGGAACCGGTAAGGGTGAAAGGGGGGAATGCCCATGAAAGCGGCAATTTTTTATCTGATGATACTGTTGTTTGCTTTTCCGATTTCAGGGAAGGCGGCTATCTTAAATAATTACACTGGGGTCCAAAACCCGAGCATGGTGCATAAGGAAATCAGGATGCAGCTGTCCGAAAACGGGAAAAACGAAGATGATCCTGCCACCGATGACGGTGAAGACCTGCGCGATGGGGACAGCGATTCCAACAGCAACGACGACAGCGATAAAGACAACGGTTGAGGCGAAAGGCATGATCCCACTGCTCTAATGCATGGGAACGCCAAGCCGAAAAAAAAGACCTTTCGGAAACCCGAAAAGTCTTCTCACTTCAATCTGGTGGGCGATCGGGGATTTGAACCCCGGACTTCCACCGTGTGAGGATGGCACTCTCCCACTGAGTTAATCGCCCAATCTTGCTGCGGGCTCGTGAGCCCTGAAAACTCGCCCAAGATACATTATTCATTTGAAGCTGTAAATGAAAATTATCCCATTTTCGCCATTTTTTTCAGTTCCAGGAGTTCTTGCGACTCTAGATGTCGGTATTGGCCTATCTTCAAGTCCCCGAGGCGCAGTGTTCCGAACCCGGTTCGTATCAAATGGATCACCCGGAACCCCACTTCCTCCAGCATGCGCCGAACCTGGCGGGACTTTCCCTGGGTAATGGTCATCCTCAGCATGCTCTTTTCGTTGTTGCGGGTGATGAGATCGGTTCTGGCCCGGCCGGCTGGTCCGTCGTTCAAGGTGACGCCCTGTTGCAGGCGTTTCAGTGCCTCATCGGTTATGGCCCCCGGGACAGTTACTTTGTAGGTCTTGGGGACGTGAAATCGCGGATGGGTGAGGTGATGGGCAAATTCTCCGTCATTGGTGAGAAGCAAAAGCCCAAGGGTGTCAAAATCAAGCCGGCCAACAGGGTACAATCGGGTGTTAATATCCTTGATCAGGTCCGTGACCAGGGGTCTTCCTTCCGGATCATTCAGGGAACAGATGGTTCCAAAGGGTTTGTTCAGCATCAGATAATGTTTCTGAGGGGGCAATGGGATTTTTTTCCCGTCCACCCGGATGTCGTCTCGTCCCCAGAATGCCGTTGTGCCCAGTGCTTTGACCGGTTTTCCGTCAACCGTGATTTTGCCGCCGAGGATCCATTCATCGGCTTTTCGTCTCGAAGTCAACCCCGCTGAAGACAATATGCGATTAAGCCGCCAGGGTTCTTCAGGTTGAAAAGGTTTTCCGGGAGGCGAAGGGTGGGTTGACACGATTTCCCGTTCAGGACGGGGGTTCCTTGATCTAGGCGTCTGTTTTGATCTCTTCTTCCTGAACGGTTGATGCCGCCGGGGTTTTGTTTTCGTGGGTCTGGGTCGCTTGGATTTCACCGATTCCGAACTCCTTTATTTCTTTTAATTTGGGAAGGGACTCAAGGTTATTGAGATCGAAGACTTCCAGAAACTTCCGGGTCGTTCCATAAATCAACGGCCGGCCGGGGAGGTGTTTTCGACCCATAATCCGAATCAGGTTCTTTTCCAGAAGCGTTCTCAGGATTCCGCCCGTATCCACACCCCTGAATTGTTCGATTTCCTGTCGAATCATCGGTTGTTTATAGGCGATGATCGCCAGGGTTTCCATGGCAGCAGGGGATAACCTGGCCGAAGACCGCTTTGTCATCCTGAGCACATAGGGGGCATAATCCGGTTTCGTCCTGATTTGATACCCCTGGGCTACCTCTTTGAGCGAAAAGCTTCGTTCCATGGCTTCATATTCCTGCCTGAGTGTTTCCAGGGTTTCCACAATTTCGGGTAACGCTTTGTCAGGAAGAACCCCTTGAATATCACGAACCAGCAGGGGTTTGTCAGCGGCGAACAGAAGGGATTCAATAATCAATTTAAGTTGTTTTTCCATCCTTCTCCCCGTAAACGGACGGATTGCCTTCATCGAAGCAGGCTGAGAGGTGGATTCGACTTTGTTGCGAAGGCTGAAACACCCGGATCAATCCCATATGGACCAGTTCCAGGAGGGCGAGAAATGTGACGATCAATTCCGACAAATCCTGGTTTCCCGTGAAGATTTCTTCAAAAAAAATATCGGATTGTTTCCTCAGCAGGGCGAGAATGCTCTCAACTTTATCTTTTACCGACCACTTTTCCAGAGAAACTGTGAGATTCCCTTTGGACTCGCCAAGGGCCACCACACGACGGAATGCATCCATCAGTTGAAAAAGGGTTACATCCGGTTTGGGCGCCATGTCCGGATATTCATCAAAAGAGGTGGTATCGTTCCTGGCAAAGACATCTCTTCCCAGAATTTCCCGCTCTGAAAGTTCTTTCGCCATTTCCTTGAGTTGCATGTACTCCAGAAGCGGTCTGGTAATTTCGAGACGGGGATCCTCCTCTTCATCCCCTTCATTTCGGCCCGGCAGCAGCATTCTGGATTTAATGTGAATGAGGGTGGATGCCATTACCAGGAAATCCCCGGCAATGCTCATCTCCAGGGATTTCATCATCTCCAGGTATTCAAGATACTGCTCCGTGATGGTTAAAATGGGAATGTCAAAGATATCCACCTCGTTTTTATGAATCAGATGAATTAAAAGGTCCAGTGGACCCTCGAACATTTCCAGTTTGACTTCGTAGTCCATCTTCCCATTTTCTAGTAAACTGTCAAAGGGTTAGATTTTCACCGCCTCCCTCACCTGTGCCATGGTTTCCCTGGCAACGGATCGGGCGCGATCATTGCCGTTATGAACGATCTCCTTGACCGTATCCAATCGGGATTCCAGTTCCTTTCTTTTGGCCCTTATGGGAGCGAGTCCCTCTTTGAGGCCTTCGGCCATCATTTTTTTACACTGAACGCATCCTATTTCGGCTGACTTGCAACCGGCGTGAATCTCTTTGCAGGTGTTTTTGTCGGTATAGATTTCATGGAAGGCAAAAACATTGCAAATGTCCGGATCTCCCGGGTCTGTTTTTCGGGCCCGTTGAGGATCCGTAATCATCTGTCCCACCTTGCTGCCAATTTCCTTATCCGTGTCGGTCAAGAAAATGGCATTGCCGTAGCTCTTGCTCATTTTCCTGCGATCCATGCCCAGGATCTTGGATGTGGGGGCAAGCAAGACTTTGGGGACGGGAAATATTTCTTCATATATATGGTTGAATCGCCGGGCAATTTCTCTTGTCAATTCCACATGGGGCGCCTGGTCTTCCCCCACCGGAACCCCGATGGCTTTGTACATCAATATATCCGCGGCCTGGAGCACCGGATAACCTAAGAAACCATAGGTGAAAATATCCTTATGGCTCAGTTCTTTCAACTGTTCCTTGTAAGTGGGATTCCGCTCCAGCCAGGGCAGCGGGGTGAGCATGGAAAAGAGCAGATAGAGCTCTGCATGTTCTTTGATGTCGGATTGAATGAAAAATGTGGATTGCTCCGGGTCAAGTCCCACGGAAATCCAGTCCATGATAATTTCATAGGTGCTTTCCCTGATGATTCCCGTATTGGCATAATCACTGGTCAGCGCATGCCAGTCTGCAATAAAATAGAAACATTGAAACTCTTCCTGAAGTTTTTTCCAGTTGAGCAGTGCACCGCGCAAATGTCCGAGATGCAGTTTACCGGTGGGTCTCATACCGCTTACGATTTTCCCTTTTGTCATTCCCTCTTGTTCCCCTTTCCATCTTTCATTTTAGGGCCTTGATCATCGTTTCGGCCTTTTCCGCCTGGGGTTGAAACCCCAGGCTATTGTCTGCCGTCCCTACGGGACTGTAAAGCCCCATTGGGGCGACAGACAATAGCCCGGCAATTTATTGCCGGGTGGACGGAATGATGAGCAAGGCCAATTTTAGGCTGCCTAATCCCTTATTATTCATTAAATTACTTGCTGCGGGGTTTCGCCCTTGATGATATCTGGGCTGAGATCTCCAAATTCCCTCTTAACAAGCGCTATTTCATCTTCTTTTTTCTGTGTCAGCTGGTTCAGCCGGGCTTCCAGGAGCCGTTCAAAAATTTTTTTAAAGATGGGGCCCGATTTAAACCCCATCTTTAACAGATCATTGCCGTTGATGCGAATCTTTTTTCCTTTTAACTGTGTGAAAAAATGGGAGATCAATCGCTTCATCCGCTCATTTTTTGCTTTTGCCATCAAATACAGCAGCATTTCCGTATCATGGGCTCTGAGCATTGCAAAGAGCTCATAGTCGGTTCCATCAAACCGGAAAAGGGTATCCATGAGTTGTTGTTCCCCGTTACCCCGGGAGGATAGGCCGCCTGCGCTCATTTCGTAACTTAATCTTCTGAAGGTGTCCGCATCAAGCCCGCTGGTGAGTCCATACCAGTAAACCTTCCATGGCGTTATGGGGTCCTCCAGAAAAAGGAGATGATACCAGGTGATGACTTCTTTGATGTCTTCCAACAGGCCTTTAATGGCATCGGTCAGGTCCAGATGGAGAGATGCAAATTTTAGAAGATCAAATTCTTTCAGTCGCACGAGGGCGCTGATGGGATCCTGTTCCTTGAGGATGAGCTTCAGTTCCGACAGAATCCTGCGTGATGCGAGGCTGTCGGTCCAGTCCATTTTAGCCGCTGTTTTCATGAGGGCGAGAGTCAGTTTCCCAATGGTAAAACCAAACCGTTGTTCAAATCGTATGGCCCGGAGCATGCGTGTGGGATCTTCAACAAAGCTTAAGTTATGCAGAACCCGCAGGGCTTTATCCTTGATATCCTTCTGTGCTCCGAAATAATCGATGAGGGTTCCGAAAGACCGTTTGCTGATGCTGACGGCCAATGTATTCATGGTGAAATCCCTGCGGTACAGGTCCAGTTTCAACGAGCTTGTTTCAACGATGGGTGGCGCTCCCGGAGATTTATAATACTCAATCCTTGCGGTGGCCACATCCACCTTGAATCCGTCTTTGAAAATAAGCACGGCGGTACCGAATTTTTGGTGGCTTCGCACACGGGCTGGATGGTTTTTGGCAAATTCACGAGCAAACTTGATGCCGTTGCCTTCAATGACGATGTCCACATCCAGGTTTTCAAATTTCAGAAAGATGTCCCTGACCAACCCGCCCACAAGATAGATGCCGTAGCCGAGGGCATCGGCGATATCCCCGAGTTCTTTTAAAAGGGTGACCACATTTTTCGGCAGCCGTTCATTCAACATTCCGGACAGGTTTCGTTTACGGACTACCGCGCCACCTTTTTGGCTGTCTTGGAGTGCATCAGGGACCAGCGGGTTTCCCACCAGGATGTGCAAGAGGTCCGTTCGGGTGATAACCCCTTTCACTTGGCTGTTTTCAACCACCGGAAGGATTCTCAGCCTGCCACGGATAATCAGATCCTGGATTTGTTTGAGGGGCGCATCCGGGTGAATGGTGGCGAATTCAATATTCATGTAATCGCAAACCTTTCGGTCTCCGAGTCCCAGGTAGGCCGCTTTTTCAACAATCTGCCGGGTAACGTACCCCTGAAGGCCGTCATCATCCATCACCAGCAGTACATTGATGTTATAGCGGGTCATGTAATTGGCCGCTTTATCAATGCTGTCTTCAGGGCGGATTCCGATGACCGGAGAGGACATCATATCCGCGGCATTTCTGCGTCGCCTGATCTGGCTGTTCAAAAGGGCATCCAATGACCGTTCCACCTGGATCAATGTCTGGTCTTTGATGGTTGCTGAGGCCGCCTCCGGGTGTCCTCCGCCACCGAATGCGCTTGCAATCTCTCCTGCATCCACTGTGTCAACCCGACTTCGAGCCACCAGAAAAATACGGTTTTCCATTTGCGCCAGTGCAAAAACCACTTTCAGGCTCTCCATTTCCATGAAACGGTGAACCAGAACAGCGAAGTCCGGTACAAATTCATCCGTGATAACCTTGGAGATCACAATTTCAGTCCCGTTGATCATCCGGGTGGTGGCCGATTGCATCAGGTCATTGAGCAGCCAGAGGTTTTCGGTGGTCAACTCTCGGGTCAGCATGTCCGAGATGACATTGTGGTCGGCACCCTGGGCAGCCAGCCATGCCGCCGCTTCATAATCTTCGCTGGTGGTGGAAGAGAACGTAAAACTACCGGTGTCCTCGTGAATCCCCAGGCACATGACAGTGGCTTCTTCCGGTGAAACGGAAATGCCTCTTTTTCGAATAATGTCGATCATCAGCGCCGTATTCGAGCCGATTTTACGAATGACTTCCACCTGGCCGTGTACATCATCCGAAGCAGCGGGATGGTGGTCGTATATGTGAATTTCCACATCTTCGCGATCCGCCACTCGGGCAAAGTCTCCGATACGGCCCCTCTGCCGGGTGTCCACCAGAATAAGCCGTTTGACGGCATCGATGTCTATTTCTTTGATTTTGGTGATATTCAGGAGATAAAATGTGGAATTCAGGAAAAAATTCCTGAGATTTTTTTCTTGGGAGCCGGGAAAGGCCAGCGATGCTTCAGGGTAGAGTTTGCTGGCGGCCAACATGGAGGCGAGGGCGTCAAAGTCGGCGTTGACATGGGTCGTAATGACCTCTTCGTGTATTTCCTGGAACTTTTTCGTTCTTTTTTGTCGAGTCCTTGTGGTTTCAGACACGGAGCCATCCTATGGCAAGGGGCAGGTTTTATCTGTTCCAGGCAACCTGTCCGCTGCCGCTTTCGACTTGAAAAGGGCCCCCTGGACTGCTGCACGCTCGTTGCTGTCAAATGATCAGTCGGGCCAGTTTGGAACCGCTACAGCCCTTTCAACTTTTCTTCGCTTTCCTGGCTTTTTTTACAGTTGATGCATAAGGTGGTGACCGGGCGTGCGTTCAGTCGTTGCTCTGAAATGTCCTCGCCACATTCTTCGCAGATGCCGAAAGTTCCGGTTTCAATTCTGCCCAGAGCCTCTTTTATTTTCACAATCAGTCTTCTTTCCCTGTCCCTGATCCGCAGTGTGAAATTTCTTTCTGATTCCAGTGTGGCCCTGTCTGTGGGATCGGCATAGTTGTCCCGATGATCGGTCATTCCGCTGACGGTCTTTGTGGCTTCGTCAAGGAGCCCATCCAACCTTTTTCCGAGCAAATCTTTGAAATATTCCAGATCTTTTTTGTTTAGCATTGTCCTCTCCATCCAAAAGACAAGAAATTAGCGATCTTTCCCTATCACCATTTCGTAATAATGTAAACTCCGATTTTTCAGTCAGCCATTATGGCGATGGTGTTGAGTTACAAATATGCTGTTAGCAGATTTAAATTTTTGCAGCATGATGGTCGCTGAAACAGAGATATTGTCAATGCTCAAAGGGCTTTCTTTTTCCAGAAGCCCTTTCCTTTGCCCTTCTTCTTTTTTCCTGACAACGTAAGACCTTCTGTCCGGGCGAATTCCTGCAGCAATTCCGTTTGTTGTTCATTCAGCTTTTCGGGTATTTTCACCACAATTTTAATGTAAAGATCTCCTCTTTTTCGAAATCCCCGCAAACTGGTCATTCCTTTGCCGGGTACTTTTATGATTTCGCCGGGTTGTGTTCCTTTCGGAATGGTGAATTCGTGAGATTTTTCCTCACCCAAAAGGGGAATGGACATGGTGTCCCCCAAGGTTGCCTGAACAAATGATATGGGGATCTGGCAAATCAAGTTCTCATCTTCACGGGCAAAAAAGTCGTGTTCTTTTACATGGATGACCACAAAGAGGTCCCCCGGGGGACCGCCGTTTTCGCCGGATTCGCCTTCTCCCCTCAATCTGAGTTGAGATCCCGTATCCACGCCGGCCGGAATTTTGACCTGAAGTTCCTTTTCAACCCTGGTTTTTCCGCCCCCCCCGCACTCCGAACAGGGTTGGGAAATGATTTCACCCTGACCATGGCAGGCCGGACAGGTACTACTGACCTGAAAGAAACCCTGGGATCGTATAACCTGACCCCTCCCTTTACAAGTACCGCAGGTTTCGGGCTGGGTCCCCGGTTTTGCACCTGAACCATGACATGTGGAACATCCCTCCAGCCGATGAAAAGAGATCTCCGCTTCTTTCCCGAGAAACGCATCTTCCAGGGAGAATTCCAAGTCATATCGAAGGCTTTTCCCTTGTCTGGCCCGATTTCCACCACCGCCACCGCCAAAACCGAAGATGCCTTCAAATATATCCCCGAAATTTGAAAAAATGTCCTCAAAACCGTTGAAACCGCGAAAGCCTGAGCCGGCCAGGCCTTCATGGCCGAATCTGTCGTAGAGCTGCCGTTTTTCAGCATCTGTCAATACGTCATAAGCCTCAGCAGCTTCTTTGAACATCTCTTCAGCGTCTTTGTCTCCCGGATTTCGGTCTGGATGATACTTCAGGGCCATTTTGCGATAGGCTTTTTTGATCTCCACTTCTCCGGATTCTCTGGAGACTCCCAGGACTTCATAATAATCGCGTTTGTTCATGATTCGCTTTCAACGGGTGCCGCTTCAGCACTTTCTGTTTCCGGTTGTAAATTTTCAGGTTTGGTCTCTTCCGTCAGGGTTTCAAGAAGAAGATCCGTCTGGTTTTCCGCCAGGGTTTTTTCCGTACCTATTTTCTGCTGAAAAACCTTTCCCGCGGCGATTTCCCTTAAGGCAACAACGGTGTCCCTGTTTTTGCAGACTACCAATGGCTCGGCTCCCTTTCTCAGTTGACGCACGCGATTGGCTGCCAGATGGATCAACCCAAAGCGATTATCCACCCGCTTCAGACAGTCTTCCACTGTGATTCGTGCCATTCTGTTCTCCTAAATTTGATTGACTCAATAACCATCCTGCTGGGCAGGATAAAATTTCCTTATAAAAATAAACTTTACAATATATAACCTATCGTGATAGATGTAAAGGATAAAAGTTTCCTCGGGTCTTATAGCCGCTGATTCCCGTTCGAAAGCCGCCGTATCCTATCATTTTCAAAGGTTCACAGGTTAAAATAACCATTCGCCTGTGTATCACCCTGAATGTTCAGCCCCCATTATCCCAGGGAGGATTTCATATATGATTGCCAAGGTCCTCAGTAGCGCCGTTATCGGCATTGATGCCTATGTGGTGGAGGTTGAGGTGGATATCGCTCAAGGACTCCCCTCTTTTTCAACCGTGGGTTTGCCGGAAGGGGCCGTCAGGGAAAGCAAGGAACGGGTTAAAGCCGCCGTGAAAAATTCGGGTTATCACTTCCCATCCGACCGAATTACGGTGAACCTGGCCCCGGCGGACATTAAAAAAGAAGGCGCGGCTTTTGATCTCCCCATGGCCCTGGGTATTCTCGCCGCAACGGGTTTGATCGATAAATCCGCTCATGCAGACCATATTTTCCTGGGTGAACTGGCCCTTGACGGCATGCTCCGCCCTGTGAGGGGCGTTTTGTCCATGGCCATCGCCGCCAGGGAGCTTGGCCTTAAGGGTATTTTCCTGCCCGTGGAAAATGCGGGCGAGGCAGGGGTGGTGGACGGCATCCCCATTTTTCCCGTAAAAACCCTCTCCCAGGTTGTCGACGCCCTGAAAGGTATTGCTAAGGTAAGTCCACTCCGGACTGAAATCAACCACCTCTTTGAGCCGACTGTTTTTCAAGTGGATTTTACGGATGTGAGAGGGCAGGAACACGCCAAACGGGCGTTGGAAATTGCGGCCGCGGGAGGCCACAATCTCATCATGATCGGTCCCCCGGGTTCCGGCAAGACCATGCTGGCCAAGCGAATCCCCACGATTCTCCCACCCCTGCGCTTTGAAGAATCTCTTGAAACTTCCAAAATCTACAGTGTGATGGGCATGATGCCCAGTGGTGCCGGACTGATCACCGTCAGGCCCTTTCAATCGCCCCATCACACCATCAGCGATGCAGGGCTCATCGGTGGCGGTCAGCATCCCAAACCGGGGCAGGTGAGTTTGGCACATCACGGCGTTCTTTTCTTGGATGAGTTGCCGGAGTTTAAAAGAAATGTTCTGGAGGTTCTGCGGCAGCCCATGGAAGAGAGGCAGGTGACCATTTCAAGGGCCACTTCCACGGTATCATACCCCGCGGATTTCATGCTGGTGGCGGCCATGAATCCGTGCCCCTGCGGTTTCCTGGGCGATAGCAAAAGGGAATGCACTTGCTCGCCACTTCAGATTCAGCGCTACCGTACCAAAATTTCAGGCCCCCTTCTGGACCGCATTGATATCCACCTTGAGGTGCCCGCCGTACCCTACAGGGAACTTTCAGGGATTTCGGAGGGGGAGGCTTCGTGTCATATCCTGGAACGGGTGGTGAGAGCCAGGGCAATTCAGGAGGAACGGTTTTCCAGGGCCAAGATCTTTCATAACGCCGGTATGAACAGCCGTCATATTAAGAAATTTTGCTCTGTTGATTCGGAATCCGGCCTTTTACTGGAACGGGCCATGGATCGGTTCGGTTTGAGCGCAAGGGCTTACGCCCGCATATTAAAGATTGCCCGAACCATTGCGGATCTGGAAGGGAGCGAAGCATTGCGAGCGGCCCATGTGGGGGAGGCCATTCAATATCGAACATTGGACCGGAAGATGGCGGGATAAAAATCGGTGGTAGTTTGTTGGGGTGTAAGAGAAATCGGAGGTTTGGATATCTGGAGGCAACGGCATGAAAGACATTATTCGAATGGGTGAAAGCTCAGTCCTCGATTTCAAGACAGAAGAAGTCCACAACGACAGTATCGCAAAAGAGGTGGTGGCTTTTTCCAATTTTATGGGAGGAAAACTCCTTGTGGGTGTGCGGGATGACGGGTCGATTATCGGTACAACAAATCGGAAAGTTGAAGAAAGGATTGTTCAGGTATGCCGCAACAATGTCACGCCGTCGGTGCTGCCTCGAACGGAGTTTATGGATGTCGAGGGCAAGGAAATCCTGGTGGTGGGAATTCCTAAAGGATCCAACAGGCCTTATAAAGTGAAATCAACGGGGAAATTTTATGTTCGGGCAGGCTCAAGCTCCGTCGAGCCCACCAATGAGGAACTTGCCCGTCTTTTTCAGAATGGAGAAATGGTTCACTACGAAACAAAACCCGTCCACGGAGCCTGCGTCAATGATCTCAACCGGGGCTATTTGGACCGGTATATGAGAGAGTTTCGTCAGATTGATGCATTCCCTGACGAAGCGTATCAGCAGATATTGGATAACCTCAACCTGGTGGCTCGTGTCAATGGTGATTATGTGCCCAATATTGCGGGGCTCATTCTCTTCGGAAACAATCCGAAGAAGTTTCTTCCCCAAAGTATCTGCCAGGCCGCCTGTTTCAAGGGAACAGATGAGTCGACTGATATCGTGGAGTTGAAGGCATTCTCAGGCGCCATGACCGAGGTCATGGAAGGGCTCCTGCGCTTTGTGGAACGTAACTCCAGAACTGATGTGGCCTTTGAAAATGGTATCAAACGAAACGACCTTGAACAATACCCGGCCCTGATTGTACGTGAACTGATTGCCAATGCCATAGCACACCGGGACTATTCCATCTGGGGGGCTTTCAACAGGCTCATGATTTTCAGCGACCGTCTGGAAATGCGAAGTCCGGGAACACTCCCCAATACCATCACAGTGGAACGGATGATGATGGGGGTCTCCTATTACCGCAACCCCATCATCATGCAGGTTCTCAAGGATTTTGGTTACGTGGAGAGCATCGGTCGGGGAATCATCCGGTGTAACCGAAAACTGAAAGCGTTGAATCGAAAGGAGCTGGAAATAGTTGATTTAAGCGCCGAGCTTCGCGTGGTGGTTTTGAGTGGGTGATGTTTTTTCGTATCCGAAGGAGTTGGGCAACCATCCGTATGGGCATGGCGCCCGAAGCGGTTTGGACTTCGGGAAAGCAGCCTAAGATTGTGAAGGCCCGCAGCCTTCTTTGCTACTGGGCGACCGGTGAATTGGGCGTTAGTCAGGCGTGGTTGAGCCGGAAACTGGGGATTTCCCAACCAGCGGTAAGCCTTTCGGTGAGCAGGGGACATCGGATTGCATTAGAAAATCACTATGAGATTGGGAACTTATAAACTGACGAATGTCCCCTGATCCTATTACGAAGTTTATCCGAGGCCAAGGGCTTCTTCGGCCTCGGCTACGGGATTCGGAGCGACCGCAACATCAGTGACTCTCGGGCTTTTGCGGTGCGTTACCGAAGCGACTGATAAATAGAGTGATAACGAGCCAACCGAATAACAAGAGCAGGAGGTAAAAACGTGAAAAATGAAACAAAAAAGAAAGTCCTCGTATTGCTGGGAAGTCCCCGCAAGAAAGGAAACAGCACCATTCTGGCTCAGGAAATAGCCAAGGGCGCCGAATCAATCGGAGCCATGGTTGAAACCTTGTACATAAACGGAATGGATATCAAGGCGTGCCAGGCATGCTGGACCTGCCAAGGGGAGGATAGCAAGGGCTGCCCTATTGACGATGACATGCAGACGATCTATCCCAAGCTGATCGAAGCGGACTCCTGGATTATTGCCAGTCCTGTTCACTGGTTTAACATGTCAACCCAGACTAAGCTGTGGCTGGACCGTTGCTTTGCTCTGCAACGATATGGAGAAAATCCTTTTCGAAAAAAAATCGGTATTGCTATGACCTTTGGAGACACCGACCCGTTTACGTCAGGCTGTATAAATGCCATACGATCCTTCCAGGACAGTTTCAGATATGTTGGGGCGAAAATTGCCGGAATAGTTTATGGCAGCGCGTTGAACGTTGGGGATATCAGCAGGAACGCTGATCTCTTAAAAACAGCAAAGGAGCTGGGAAAGAAACTGGGGAAATAGCCTCTTGATGGGGGGGGTCAAATCTTTGATTGACCTTTCTTCACAGTGAGTCGTGTATTTTCCCATAAAGTTTTTTGAACTTATGGTTATGCAGCCTTCTTTTCACCCTGCTGATGGCATTACTCACAGAACTGTAATTGCTCAGATTAAATTCCTCACCTATCTTTTCCAGACGCTCGCCGCGAACATACCGCAGAAGATATATGGCAAGGTCACGCGCCTCGTTTTCCACACCCCGCCTGGACTTACTCAGCGCCGCCTCCCTGATTTCATAATGCCGGCACACCGCCTTTTTGATATCCCCCACCTCCGGACATATTTTTTTTGATTCAGGGACCTCCATATCCTTCTTCTTTTTGGAAAACTTTTGTTTCACCCCTTTAATAAATTTTTCACTGCCCATTATGGCCGGCATATTGGCTTTTGAGTAGTGCTTGATAATCTTTTCAGGCTCTTCTCTGGAAACAAATCTCTTATAGGCGGCAATCTGTGATTTATTCTCCCGGGAGAACATCTCCAGTATGAAATTTTTATGCAGCCATTCCCATTTCTCGGACTTGGAAATATACCCTTTATGGCTGCTCCATGAATAATCTTTCAATTCGTCAATAATACCGGCCCTCAGCGGGTTCCTGTGTATATATCTCACCAGTTCCAGAAGATACGCGTCTTCTTCAACAAGAATGGATTTGTACCTTCCCCTGAATAAGGTGCCGTCACACCCGTTTCTCGCATTATAACGCTGCGTGTAGACCCCGTTTATATGCCTCATACAACGGGATAAATTCGCGTCGGGGGTTTGAATGAGGAGGTGATAGTGGCTGGGCATCAGGCAATAGGCCGCAACCCGCATGTTGAATATCTCGGATGCGTCCATGAGAAGCTCCATGAACCCTGAATAATCCTTTCTGGCGGGAAAGGCATCCTGACCGAGCCTGGCACGGTTCATAACATGATACCATGCATCTGGGAATTCTATCCTGAGTGGTCTCGACATGGTTTGTACGTCTACCAGACCATGAAAGATAGGTCAATCAAAGACTTGACCCTCACGGGACGACAAAGCAATTATGGAAAACAGCGTGCAAAGGCTTTCATCAGACTGGGTGAACCTTTCATTTTGAGTTTTCGCTGGAGCAATGCCAGAATAAGATTCTTTTCCTTGGCCAGGAAATCGAGCCAGGTTTGACTGTCAGCAGTCACATGCATATCAGCAGTTCCAACAAGGCCTTCCCGGACCTGAATAGTCCTATCTCTGATGATCACCGTCCCTTCATATTTTTCCTCACCCGTAAAGGTAAAATGGTAAGTGGCGCTGAGCCCTTCGGATTGGTTACGCTGAAAAATAAGGGGTAATGCCGTTAGGAAACTCTTTACAGAATCGGGTCTGAGACCGTTACCCACGCCTTTAATGGTTTTGTGGGGGAACTTTTTTACCACATGGGTTTCGGCATCTGAACCTGGAACCACATAAATCGTCTCAACCTTCTCCTGAAGAGGATTAACCACTCGGGCAAGGAAACCCTTACGATCATCTAGAAATGGACCTATGACGGCTTCCCCGGCAGGGCAAACAGCCATACAGTATGATGATTTATTGCAGATCCCATAGCTGAGGGATTGCCACATGGAGACAGTCTCAGAATCGCTGACCTTCTTGCGGTAAGACCTGACACATCTGCTCGATACCATATTCTCCACCCAGTTCATGAAGCCGCCCATGCGGTCCCGATAGTTGTGTGTCATACAGGTGGTGAAATTGAAGTGACCATCGGGGCAAATGGCGCCCACCGGGCAAACTGAGACGCATAGACCGCAATCAATGCATGGCCTGAAATCAAGAGGCCGATCATAGTCCGAGGTCTCCCGGTCCATAAGAATGGTACCCAGGACGATGAAGCTGCCGAATTGTGGATGAATGACGAGACGATGGTGTCCCATCTCGCCCAGACCCGCAGCCGCGGCAATGGGCTTATGGGAAAGGGGCCACATCTTGCCCGGCCACTTTGACATGTCCATGGGGAACCCGGCGGAAGGGCTTAATGCCGTGATGCCTTTTTCATTTAAGCGTTTTACAATCCTGCGTAACACGGCGTTTGTTTGCTCAAACGTTTGCAGAAACTCCAGGTCCGAAACATCACGGGATGGGCATCTAATATTCTCCGGGTTCATTCGGCAGACAATGCTCATGATACTGCGGGTCCCGGGAAAGATCTTCAGGATATCTTCCCGTTGATCTTCGATCTCCGGACGATCGATTTCCACCAGACCGACGTCATCCGCTCCTGCCTCAAGGGCCACGGTTTTGAGCCACGCTGAATCGTGTTTTTCCTGAACCACGGGAGGACTGTTTTTCTCGACCTTTTCCCTGTACCGCATAACTGTCGGGTGGTTATCAAGCTTCATAAGGCGCCCCCCATTTTCATATTGTGCTTGATCTTAAGCTTCCCATATCTCCGGCGGGGTCATTCCCATACCCTGGTATTCAATACGGTAGGGTGTGATTTTGCAGACGCAGTAATTGGGATCGTCGGGACCTGAGAAAATGTTTTCAAGATGGGGATTCCAGACCGCCTTCTTGGTCTGTTCATCGGCCAGTATCTCGGCTGTGCCTTGAATCTGAAGGTAGGACTCCGCCGTCTCCAAATCGGTGACACCAGTGGTCAGGTGGACTTCCGGATTTTTGCGGATCTGGGCCACCTTGCGTGAGTTGACAAAGGTGGCCATCCAGAGGGTTAGATTCTCGTCCGCCATGGGGGTGCAATAACGGACCCAGGGCTTCCCATCTTCCGTGATGGTGGAAAAAGCAGACAAGGTCGGATGATTAATTTTTGCCAGAATCTTTTGTTTTATTTCAGACATGGGAATCTCCTTTTTTGATTTATGTTTTGCTTGAACCCTAACCTTTAAAAATTTCAGGGTTCAAGCAGTTGGGGGGCACCTCGTCCTTAAACCTGGCGATCAAATTTTCGGCGGCCATTAGCCCCATTTTGGTTCGGGTTTCCATGGAAGCGCTGCCGATGTGCGGCAGGATGACCACGTTGTCCATTTTGAGAAGCCCCGGATGGATTTTTGGTTCATGTTCAAAGACGTCAAGGCCTGCCCCGGCAATTTTCTTTTCCGCCAGGGCCTTCACCAGTTCCGCTTCACGGATGATCTCACCCCTTGCGGTGTTTATGACAAATGCGGAAGGTTTCATGAGGGTGAGGGCTTTTGAATCGATCAGGCCGGTGGTTTCAGGGGTTAAGGGCACATGAATGGAAACATAATCAGATGTTTTCAATAGCATTTCCTGGTCCACATAAGTGGCGCCGATCTCCTCTTCAATTTCGGGATCGACCCGGTTTCTGTTATGGTAAAGAATGTTCATGTCAAAACCTGCCGCCCGTTTTGCCAGGGCCTGCCCGACCCTGCCGAATCCCAAGATGCCCAGGGTTTTGTGATGCACGTCGGAACCCATAAACAGGAGCGGGTCCCAGCCCATATACTTTTCGGCTCTGGCGTAAATATCGCTTTCCACAATGCGACGGGCCACAGCAAGGATTAAGGCCATGGCCAGGTCGGCGGTGGTATCGGTCAGGACGCCCGGCGTATTGCTCACGGCAATCTTTCTTTTTGTGGCAGCGCTCACATCAATATTGTTGAACCCCACCGCATAGTTGGCAATCATTTTCAGGCTCTTTCCGGCACTCTCCATGACTTCACCGTCCATGGTATCGGTGAGCAGGGACAAGATGCCCTCTTTTCCGGCTACTGCGCTCAGAAGTTCTTCACGGGAAAGAACGCGGTTATGGGGGTTGCATTCCATTTCAAAATTCTCTTCAAGGAGTGCCATAGCGGCAGGGGGCAGTTTTCGCGTCACAAAAATAGCGGGTTTCATCGTCCTTATCCTTTTCTTATGGGGTGAAATTTTTCGGTTTACACTTTACGCCAGGGCCCAGGCCCTTTGCATGAGGCGTTTTGCGCCAGCGATCATGGCGGAAGAATCCTGACCTTCAAAGGGTTTAATTTCAAAACTGACAATGGGCCGGGACTGTTCGTTGAGAAAATTGATGTCTGATAGGGTTTTCAGGAAATCAACCAGCTCTTTCAGCCCGTTTGCACTTCCCGGGGTCCCGAAAGGGGGGTGGTTGTCTCCGTATCCTGCAAAATCCGGATCCGTTATGGCGTTACCGATGTGAGCGCCACCCAGGTATTCCTTCACGGGATCAAGTGCCTGGGCGGGCAATTCTTCAAGGAGGGGGAGATGGCTCAGGTCCACTAGAATGCCGAAATTATCGTTTTTCCTGGAGATCTCCCGGGCGATACGTTGTCCAATGTCCGCCGGGCCGAAAAGACAGCATTTATCCACCGTACAATCAAACCCTTCCAGCACGATTTTCGGCCCATTTTTCCGTTTTGAATATGCGCACAGCTCATTGACGGATTTATTCAATGCCTTCAGTGCTTCCTCACGCTGCTTCTCACCGGGATCCCTGCCGGAAAGAAAGACGAAGCTTTCCGATCCCATATAAATAGCTTCGTCCATATGCATCATCAGCACTTTACATGCATGGGATCGAGCCGTTTCGTCGAGGGCGTTGATATTCAGTCCCTGTCCGAGAATGGCGGGGTGAGCCCCGTAGCCCACGGACAGTCCGGATAGCCGTATCAGGTCTCTTACGGCATCTCGTGCCTCCGGATCTTCAATATGGGTGATTTCAATGGCGTTGAAAAAAGGATCAAGGGCGATCTCGCGGACCGTCTCCACCCATGGCCCTTTTCCGCCCGCAAGTTCGGGGAAGGCCATGAAATGTACAATGCCCATTTTCATATGGGATTCAAGATGTGTTTCCATGTTTTCTCCAGGATGTTCTGATTAGACGTCAATGGGTCTGAAGACCAGGACCACGGCCATGACCACGTACACCATGGCATCGGCGGCCGGTCCCCATATCCTGCCCGTAATGGCCATGACCATGCCCAGGGTAAAGGCGGCTACCGCGGTTCCTTTCAGATTGCCCATCCCCCCCACAATAACCACGGCAAAGCATAGAATCAAAATGTGAAAACCCATGTAAGGGTCGAGGGTACTGATGGGGGCGTAGAGTACGCCGCCCAGTGCGGCAAGGGCGCTGCCCAGGATGAATACGATGGCAAAATATTTTTCCACGTTAATGCCGAGGCTCCTCACGGCTTCCTGGTCCTGGAGCCCTGCCACGACAATCTTACCGACAATGGTTTTCTTGAAAAACAGGGACAGGCCGATGAAAATGAGAAATGAAACCCCGATGATAATCAGCCGAAAGACGGGCATTTCCAGGGACATAAAGCTGATGGAGGCGCCCACTGGATCGCTTATGGGCAGTGGGTTGGGGCCGTATATCCACTTGATGGCATCCACGCCGATGAGCAGTACGGCATAGGTGGCGATGATGGCGTAATCAATGGATTGTCCGTAAAGCTTTCGGATAACAAATTTTTCAATGACGTAGCTGATCGGTATGGAAATCAGAACGGCCAGCAGGGCGCCTAGGAAAAAATTCAGACCCAGCGAGGTGAGCGCGGTGTAGAGGATATAGGCGCCGATGGTGTAAACCAATCCATGGGCGAAGTTGACGATCCCCATGGCGCCGAAGGTCAGGGACAGACCGATGGCGATAATATAGAGGATACCCCCGGTGGTCAAGCCGAATAAAATGGACTGTAGCATTTTTGTACCGTGCAATAGAGTTTGTTGTTCAAAAGATTACGCCTGTTCAAAAGACTACATTTTTCTGACATAACCCCAGATTCCCTTCTTGAACTTGAAGGCGAAGATGAGGAGCGCCACCCCCAAAAACATTTCCCACCGGATAATGTATCGGGCCAGATAGTTGCTGATGGTCATGAAGGCCGTGCCGCCGATGACAGCGCCCATGACATTGCCGGCGCCTCCCATGAGGGCTGCGAAAATGACCTCCACATTCCGCGTCGGATCGATGAGGCTCGGGTTGGTATAGGAAAGGTTGATGGTGTTCAAAGCCCCGGCAAACCCGGCAATGGCACCGGAAAGGACAAAGGTGATTAGTTTGTAAATATAGGTATTGTACCCCAGGAAACGCACCCTGATTTCATTTTCTTTTGTTGCTTTCAGAAACATTCCGTAAGGCGACCTTACAAAACGTATCATCAGATAGCTGACTGCCAAAAGGGATGCAAGGACGAAGAAAAACAGAAAAGTCGGGTTGGCGAAATCCAAAAACCCGTAACTTTCAAAAAACAGGCTCAGCCCATCCTCTCCACCTGTCCACTGGGGGAAAGGAACCAGGACCATAAAGGCGCCTACTTCGTTCAGGGCCAGATTCAGGAGGGCGAAACAGGCCCCGGACGTTCGCACCACCAGCAGGCCCAGGATCAACGAGAGCAGGGCGGCGGTGAGAATGCCAACGGCGATCCCCAAAAATGGATCGGGACTCACGGAGTTGGCAAAGATGGCCGTTCCATAGGATCCGGCGCCCAGATAGAGCATGTGCCCGAAAGACAGCTGCCCCATGTGCCCGTAAATAAGATCAAAGCCCAGCACAAAAATGCAGAAGATCATAAAGTCGGTTATCTTGGGAAGGGAGGTGGCATAACCGAAAATAATGAAACCGCAGGTGATAACGGCCAGGGTAAGGGTTGGATTTTTTTCTATCTTGCTGAACATGAGCGATGATTTTCCCTAAAGATCTTCCTCGTAAAATGAGGGTTGCTCGATGGTTTCCCGGTCGGAGATGTCTCGAAGGATAACCCCTTCTTTCATGACATAGATGCGATCGGCCAGTCGGGAAACGGTGGCCAGGTTCTGTTCAACGACAATCATGGATACTTTACTTTTCATCTGCAATAAAATGCCAACGATTTGCCCGATGATTTTCGCTGCAATGCCTTCAGTGGGCTCATCGATTAAGAGCAGTTGCGGATTGCCGATGAGGGCTCTGCCAATGAGCAGAATCTGACGTTCGCCGCCACTTAAACCCTTGGCCTTTGAGTCGAGAAGCTTTTCCATTTTTGGATGAATGTTAAGGACCTTGCCGATGGCTTCATCCATAGGCTCTTTTACGGGGAAAGCCGCCAGTTCGATGTTTTCCCGCACCGTGAGCTCTCCAAAAACCCTTTTGTCCTGGAACACATACTTGATTCCCTTGAGCGCCACATTTTCGAGTGTCAGGCCATCCAGCCGGTTGTCGCGGAAATGAACGGTCCCCGAGGATGGTTTCATGAAACCGCCGATGGTTTTCAGGAACGTGGTCTTCCCCGCGCCGTTTCGGCCCACCATGCAAACCAGCTCTCCCTCTTCCACATGGGCGGAAACTTTATGAAGGACCTGGGCCCGTCCGTAATGGACATTCAGATTTTCAACACTCAGTAGCATACCATGTCTTCTTTTCCCCAGTAGCATTCTCTGACCAGGGGATCGCAAATGACTTTATCGGGGTCGCCGCCACATATGAGCGCTCCCTCGTTGATGACGAAAAGCCGGTCTACCAGTTCCATGAGTTTAGAGATTTTATGCTCCACGATGGCAATGGAAAACTTACCTTTCAGCTCCTTGATGACGTTGCTGATGTTGATAATTTCGACCTGGCTCAGACCTGCAAAGGGTTCGTCTAAGAGAAGCACTTTCGGATTCAGGGAGAGAGCGAGGGCAATTTCCAGCTCTCGTTTTTCTCCGTAGGACAAGTCCGAGGTGGTGATTTCGGCCTTATCTGCAATGCCCATCGTATCCAACGCCTTGAGGCATTCGTCCATGAGGGCGCGGTGGCGGACGTTTTTGAAGAAAAACCGGAATTTTGAGTGATAGTTTTGGCCCATCCTGATTCTGGCCAGCATCATGTTTTCCAGCACGGTCATGGTGTCGAAAACGGAGACCAGCTGAAACGTTCTGGCAATGCCCCGGTTGACCCGTTCGTAGGAGGGCATTTTGGTGATATCTTTTCCATGATAGAAAACCCGGCCCTCATCAGGCCTGAAAAATCCGGTCAACAGATTGAAAAAAGTGGACTTTCCCGCCCCGTTGGGGCCGATGATGCCGGCGGATTCCCCTTCCTTCAACTCATAGGTAATCCGGTTTACCGCTACCAGGCCGTCAAAATGCTTGGACGCGTTTTCCGTGGACAGGATGGTTTCAGTCATTTGTTTCTTTCCTGATTGGGAAGGAAAGAGTCTTCGTCTCCCTCCTTCCCATTTCCGTTATCAGTATCCTTCACTCTTGAGGGTCGGCAAGTAGTCCGTCCCCGTGTAGGCCCCGATCACTTTCACCAGGTCCCATTTGCTCTTTCTTTCGGCGGCGCCTTTGCCCTGCACCACGAAAGCACCGTATTTAAAGACGGGCTGGTGGTCGATGCGCCAGGTTCCCGGACCTTTCATGGAAGGGAATTCGGGTTTGGCCATGATGGCCTTCGCAATGGCTGTGGGATCGACGGATTGGGCTTGTTCGATTCCCCGGATCAACTCCTTCGTTCCCACGTAGGCCATGCCCGCATAGGGGTCCGGAGGATCGCCGTAGGCGGCCGTGTACTTATCCACGAATTCTTTTCCGGCCTTGATCACTTCCGGGTCCGCAAAGCCTTCCAGGTTCCAGTACCAGCTCATGAGCGAGTAGACGCCTTCCAGGGCTTCAGCCGGCACGCCGCTTCCGAAAACATTGGTCATCCAGTTAAACCAGATTTTGGTCTTCTTGTTGAGTCCCAGTTCGTAGGACTGTTTGAGCACGGCGATGGCGCCGGTTCCCCACTGTGCCATCATGCAGATGTCCGGTTTGGCCTCTGCAATCTTCTGGATGTAGGGGGTATAATCGGTGGTCTTTACCGGAGCTTCGTCGTACTGCACTTCCACGCCGTATTTGTCAAAGGCGTCTTTGGCGCCCTTGAACTGATCGCGACCGAAAGAGTAGGCAGGCGCCAGGAAAAATACCTTTTTAAGCTTCAGCTGGGTGGCGATGTAGGCGGCGCCGGAATATCCGATGGAGTACGCCGTGCCGTGAATGCCGAAGGTGGTGGGGGCCAGTTTGCCTTTTTCGAACATGTCCATGGGCGCCACACAGGCGGATACGTAAGCCATGGGCAATCTTCTCATCTGTGTATTCAGGGCTTTGGAGATGCCGGCGAAAGTGGAGCCTACCATTGCGTGTACTTTATCTTCATCGCGTAGCTCCTTAAAGCGCCGAACCGCCACGTCTCCCTTGGTTTCGTCATCTTTCACAACGGCAACCACAGGGATCTTCTTCCCTTTGAAATTAACGCCCCCGGCATCATTGATTTCCTTGATGGCCATCTGGGCGCCCTTCATCTGCACCGGGCCGATGGGTGAGGCAGGGCCCGTTAATCCGAACATCAGTCCGATCTTGATCTTGTCCAGACTTTCGGCACTGGCGGGTCCGCAGAGCCCGAAAACAAAGGCCGCTGCAACAAAAAAGGTGATGGAAATTATTGTTCTTTTCTTCATGGCATCCTCCAACTTAAATGGTTTAAAATTGACAGACTTCTGTCCTCTGTCTTCCGTCCTCTGCCCTCCGTCCTCTGCTTTACCTCTCAGGCGGTCCGCCCGCCTCCCTGATGGCCATGAAAACGCGTTCAGGATCCGCCGGAAGGGAGCGCACCCGCCCCCCGCATGCATCGGCAATGGCGTTCAAGATTGCGGGGGTTGCAGGGATGTTGGGCATCTCGCCGATCCCCTTCGCCCCGTAAGGGCCTAACTTGTTTTCCACCTCAAGTACGATGGGTTTGATGTCGGGCATATCCAGAGCGGTGGGAACCAGATAATCCTGCAGGTTGAGATTCTGGGGAATTCCATCCACCATGACCACTTCTTCCATCAGGGCGTAGCCCAGACCCATGGCCACCCCGCCCTCGATCTGGCCTTCCAGCGCTTTCGGGTTTATGGCCTTTCCCACATCAAAGGCCGCCACATAATCGGTGACGTCCACCTCGCCTGTTTCCACATCCACCAGGACTTCGGCCATATGGGTGGAATAGGTATATACAAAGTAAGGGTTCCCCTGGCCCGTTTCCGGGTCCAGGGAAGCGGCAGGTGGCGTCCACCAACCCTGGCCGATGAGCCGTTTTCCCATGGCCATACATTTGGCGGCTACTTCCTTAAACGCCAGTGATTTATGGGTATCTTCTCTGTCGTAAATCAGCCGATTCTTCGCTTCAAGTCTCTCCACGGGCACCAGCAGCATCTCTGAAGCCATATCCAGAATGGATGACTTCACCTGGCGGACCGCCATGATAATGGCATTGCCCATGAGGGTGGTGGAGCGACTGCCCACGGTGGGTCCCGACTCCGGTACCTGGTCCGTGTCCGGTTTTACAAGGCGCACGTCTTCCATTGCCACCCCCAGTTCTTCGGCGCATATCTGGGGAAGGACCGTAAAGGCTCCCTGTCCCATCTCGGTAATACCCGAATAGAGAAGAACGGAGCCGTCTTCATGGACGTACACGTTGGCGCCGCACCCATCGCCGGCCGTACCGATACTGGTGCGATACCACCCCATGCCGATACCGACGCCACGACGTTTGCTGCTTTCTGCATCCACATATTCATTTTTCCCGAATCTCTCTTTCCAGCGGAAAGCTTCGGCGCAGGCTTCCAAGGTGTCCAACAGCCCTACACTCTGATCCAGTACCTGTCCGGTGGCTGTGGCAGATCCGAGTCTGAAAGCATTGATGTGCCTCACCTCAAAGGGATCCAGACCCAGCTCGCCGGCCAGTTCGTCAATCATCTGTTCGTGGGCGATGTGTACCTGGGGCGCCCCGAACCCTCGCATGGCACCGCCATAAGGATGGTTCGTATAGCAGAGATAAGCGTCCACTTTTGCATGGGGGATCTCATAGGGCCCGGGCATCATGACCATGGAGTGAATGTGGGAACCGCCGGCCGGCGGAATGAGCGGGCCGAGTCCGGCGTAGGCACCCTGCTCGTCGTAGATGACCCCTTCAAAGGCCAGAAGTTTCCCATCTTTCCCGGCGCCGATCTTGACCTCCATGATCATGGGGTGGCGCTTGCATGTCTGAATCGTTATTTCTTCCCTCTCAAGGGCAATGCGAACCGGGCGACCCGTATGACGCGCCAGGACCGCGGCCCGGCACCCAATATCGATGGGGGAATCCTCCTTGCCGCCGAATCCGCCGCCCATGTGTATCTGCCTGACACGCACCCGGTTCACCGGAACACCCAGAACCGCTGCAATATTTCGGCGTACCGTAAAGGGCGCCTGCATGGGGCCCTCCACCAGCATGGTGCCGTCTCGCTGTGGCGTCGCAAGCGTGACATCCGGCTCAAGATAGGCATGTTCCAGGAAAGGGACCTGATAGGTTCTTTCCAGGATGATATCCGCTTCCTCAAAGCCTTTTTCCACATTTCCCTTTCGAAGTTTATTTTTTTGAAGCAGGTTTCCGCTTTCGTGAACCTTTGGTGCGTCGGTTTTGAGGGCATCACGGGGATCGAAAACAGCCGGCAGGACCTCGTATTCCACCCGGATCAGGGAAAGGGCCTCATGAGCAATTTCTTCTGTTTCCGCTGCAACAAGCGCAACCCCATCGCCCACGTAGCGCACCTTGTCTCCACAGATGACCGGTTGGTCGGGTAAAATGGCGCCGAAACCGTTTCTGCCCGGCACGTCTTTCGCCGTAAGGACCGCGACAACCCCTTGGAGTTCTTTGGCTTTTTCAATATCAATGGATTTGATGATCGCATGGGGATGCGGGCTTCTGAGGATTTTTCCTTGCAGAAAACCGTCCTGGAGGTAATCGGCCCCGTACATGAGCTTTCCGGTAACTTTATCCGGATCATCGGTTCGGGTAATTGAGTGGCCTGCAACGGCCAATTTTTTTTCGGTTTTATCTTGCATGATGTTACCTCTCGAGAATGGGCTTTTTCCTGTTGATCAGCCCTGTGACTTTTTCATTTCGCCGGCTGTTGCCACCGCCTGTACTATTTTTCGGTAGCCGGTGCAGCGACAAATGACGCCTGAAAGGGACCGTCTGATCTCCTGATCATTCGGTTCGGGGTTCCTTTCCAGCAGAGCCGTTGAGTTCATGATCATTCCGGGGGTACAGAATCCACACTGAGCTGCGCCCTCATGCATAAACGCCTCTTGGATTTCAGTGAGTTGTCCATTTATTTGGGCCAGACCTTCAATGGTGGTCAAAGACTTGCCCTGAACCTTTGCAGCCGGTAGAATACAGGAATTAACGGGCGTGCCATCCAGAAGCACGGTGCAGGCGCCGCACTCTCCTTCACGGCATCCCACCTTGGTTCCGGTAAGTCTTAATTTGTCCCGCAAGAGATCAACGAGCAGGGTATTCGTGGATATCTCTAAAGAGACGTCATCCCCGTTCAATGTAAATGAAAGTGTAAGGGTGTTCATGGGAGCCTCCTATGAACCAATTTGTGCAATGGCCCTTCTGAGGCCACGTTTGATGAATACTTTTGACATTTCCTGTCTGTAATCGCAGGATCCGCGAAGACAGCTGTCCCTCGGGGTGCACTCCTGCATGCCCATGTTCGCCGCCGTGGCGAAGGTTTCATCGTTGATGGACGCACCTTTCAGCCATCTTTCCACATTGGTGGCTCTGTAGGGAACAGGGGCAACCGGACCCAGGGCAATGGCGGCTCGATTGATGATATTTTTCTCTAGGTCCGCATTAACAACGGCAGCCAGAACGAGCATGGGTAATGTGAGGGCCTTCCGCTTGGCAAGCCTCAGGTAACATCCTCCCTCATTTTTCACCAGCCCCCTGAATTGAATGCGGGTCAGGATTTCCCGGGTGCAATCCAGAACGGTTTTTCCCGTATCCAGAAAAAAGTTCGTAAGAGGAATTTGTTTTTCGCCTCCGCTGCCGGCGATGGTGACGATAGCGTCAAGGGCCAGGAGCGGAATGCTAGTATCGGCGGCCGGCTGTCCGCTGATCAAATTGCCTGCAACAGTGGCGATATTTCTGATTTGGGGAGACCCCACGGAACCGGCGCCTTCGGAAAGAAGAAAGGCCTTCTTCCGGATCAGATCTGACGATGCCACCTGTGCATGGGTTACCAGACCGCCCAGTACAATGTTTTCCCCTTCCTGCAAAATGCCGTCCATCCCGGGAATGCGAGTAATGTCAACGAGGGCTTCCACTTCAATATCCCGCCCGCGCAGCTGAGGAACCACATCGGTTCCGCCCGCAATCACCCTTGCTCTCCCCTCAAAATTTGCGAGCATTTCCAAGGCTTCTTCGATGGTTTCCGGTTGCAGGTACTGTTGGACCTGTATGTTATTTGCCCAGTGAAGGTCTTTAAATGTGAGTGCCATCTTGCTCCTCCAGAAAACGATTTTTTCCGGCTGCAACAGATGCTGCTGCCTGTTCAGATTCAGACTGTTGCGGAATCCAAATTCTCACGTTCTCCGTTTTTAAGTGTCCACTTTATATGATCCTGCATCCTCTTATTATGTGTTTTCATAATTTTTTTTGCGGCGGTGGTGTCCTTTATCCTGAAAGCTTCCAGAACGTCTTTGTGATCCTGGTAAAGCGCTTTCAGAACCGGTGTAATGTCGCAGATAAATGGGCGAGAACGTCTTTTGGTGTTTTCAAGCAGTTCTCTCAAAAGCCAGTTGCCGCAAGATTCGTAAATAATGGCGTGAAAGTCGAAGTCTGATTTGGAGTATTCCATCAGGTCGTATTGTTGAACCGTTCGCTCCTGTTTTTCCAGAATCGATTCCATGCGCCTGAGGTTTGCACGGCTGATAGTTTCAGCTGCCAGGCCGGCAGCCATCCCTTCGAGGACACCCCTCACGGTATACAGGTCGCAGGCCATTTCCAGGGTCATCTGAACCATGCGAATCCCCTTGCCGTGTTCATGGGTGACGAGACCCTCCTTTTCAAGGTCCTTGAGAGCCTGCCACACGGGGGTACGACTCACCGCCAGTTCCTTTGCCAGGCTCTCAACGTTAATCCATTTTCCCGGCGTAAATCGATAGGAAGCGATCATTTCACGCAAAGCCTTTTCAGCCTGCTTTTTCAGGGTTAACCGCTCAAGTTTTTTTGCCATAGGTCTTGTGGGTAAAGATCAGGATTTGTGAATATCATTCATCGTGAAATGAAGCATAGTTGCGTGGGGGTCGCGATGTCAACAAAAATTTGATAAAAAATCAAATTTTTGTTAAATTATAGATGGGTCTTTATGACACGATCCATTCCGCCAGGGACGGCGATGGCTGGATCAGTTTGGAAAAGGACTCCCATTCGCACTGGGCTGAGAGTTCCACACCCTCTTGTATTATTGAAACCGGTTTATCCGAGGAAACCACCACCACGATGACCTGTGGATGCTCGGCGCTGAACCGAAGGGCGGAGTTGAAACGGGCGCCTCTGGCGCGGTCCTCTCCGGGCATGGCGTTACCGTGCAGCAGACAGGCGAAGCCGTGAAGGTGGAGATCCTCTCTCAGGTGAAGGGCGCCATCCAGCTTAGCAAGGGCATTGGCCAGGTTCAGGAGACGTTTTTTCTGAAGATCCATGGGATGCTCCAGCGGCTGGCCGGACAAGGTGACAGGTTCAGGGGTGAGATCGATGACCAGGGTGCATCCGTGCTTTTCGTTTCCGGCATCGTGAACAATGGTCTTGACAATTTTAAACAGGGTGTGCCGTACCGAGGTATCCATTGGGAATTCCAGGAGGGCCTCTTCCAGGTTCACCAGATTGGGTTTCTGGGTGGAAGAATAAACACTTCCGTCGGAAAAACTGCAGATGGGCTCACCCGAGAGCCTCAGGAAACCAACATCACCCTGAAAATCTGCCGTGGATCTTCTTTTGGGCATGCCGCCCGCCGCAATACCCACCACATGATTTCCAAAGGAAACCAGCTTGCGGTCGGAACGTTCCACGGCCTGGAGCAGTTTGCGCACGTGTTTGTGTTTTTGGAGGCTGGGGCGTTCGCTGGTGGGGAAACGGACCAGGAAATCCACGTTTGAGAAATCATCCGGAGAGATAAAGACCAGTTTTCCCCGGGGCCATGCCCCTTCTTCTCTGGTTTTTGAGATGCCCAGGATGGCATCAAGGATGGGTAGTACAAAGATTTTGATGTCCCAGCCGAACATGAGGCAGATTTCATCGAGAATATAGTCACGCACGGCGTGCGTTGCGTATTCCCGCAGGAGATAACCGGATGTGGCGGAGTAAAAGGGCCCTTCAATGGTAAAATCCAGAGACAGCAGAAATGCCGCATGTTCCAGCCATCGTTCCGTGGGGCCGATGGAACAGATGTTCGGGTGATGTTCGGTGAACCACATCTGGTAATACACGGACCGTGTCCTGGCACCACGGGAGATAAGCCCCGAGAGTTCAAGGTTCTTTTCCGGAAATATCTGTCCCGGATGCTTAATGTCTTTTGTGAACTCCGGATTTTCATGCCATTCTTCCGTATCCAGAAAAATTTCCTTGAGCAATGGTTCATGCCCCCGGAGAAGATCCTGTGGATCGTAGACGGAAATGGGATCATAGGGCTTTTCCGCAAAGATGACGGCAGCCCGGCTGGGGCCTGAAAAGCTGCTGAGTCCCTGGCGTAAGCCGTCCAGGATGTGAAACAGGCATAGGTTTTTGGATGAATGGGTCAGCATGAGATGTCCTTTCCTAATGGTTTAATAAAACTATCGGCCGAGGTCCTCTATTTGTTGGCACAGGAAGCGGTCCCATTTATGCGAGATTTGAGACCACATTGACCACCAGTCCGATAATCAGGGCCACGAAGATAAAGGAGAGAATTGAATGAACAAGTGTCAGTCTCCGCATGGGGGCGTTTGATATGGATACATCGGAAGTCTGGTAACACATGGCAATGGTAAAGGAGTAGTACATGAAGTCCCAGTAGTCCGCCAGTTGCCCCCCTGGGAATTCCAGCCCCCCCTTATATTTCCCTGTTGACCCGTCATCCACCTCATCATAATAGAGCCGGGCGTAATGGATCGCAAAAAACGTATGCAGTAGAAACCAGGCGGAGAAGATGGCAATGGTACAGAGACCCAGATGAAAATTGGCCGGTTCCTCCTTCCAGTGTGCGCCGTCATTGAGCATGAAAGCGACGGCCACCATGGATGCTACGGAGATGAGCACCGTCAATGTGAGGGTTCCCATATTGCTCGGTTCCTGTATCTGGGCACGGTGCATGGTTTGCTCTGCATCGGCTTTCTTCATCATGATGAGGATAACCGTAAGCAGAAAAAGCACCCCCAGATCCCAGGCCAGCAGCAATCGGATTTCAGATTTTGTGCCCTCGGAGAGTATCAGGTAGGTGAGCAAACCGACCGTAATGGCAAGAATGAGCCTTATCCTGGGATTGGTTATGGCGGTAAAGATTTTTGAAACCACGGAGATCACCTTTTATTTAAACGATCTTCGCAGGGATTTCCCGACGTTTTGGGGGTGTAATAAGCGGATCGGCTGTTTTGATCCCCAGGATATAGAAGGTCACAACGATGCCAATCAGTAACAACACCAATCTCAGGGTTGTGCCGGTCAGGAAGAAAATCATGGAGGTTGCCATGGAAAGCCACATGAACACAATGGCACGGCGTTTTGTTTTGGCCGGAAGTCCCTTGCCCCTTTGAAAGTTATCAACCAAGCGGCCCACAGGCCCGAAACTGATGAGCCGGTTATAAAATCTGGGAGATCCTCTTAAGTAACAGAAGCCGGCCAGCAGGAATAACGGAACGGTGGGGAGCAAGGGGAGAAAAACACCCACGACGCCGATGCCCAAGGATATTCCCCCCGCCACATTCCAAAGTTTGCGAATGCGCTTCTTTTTTCTGTCGTCCCGGGGATTGCTATGCTGAATGGCGGTTGTTTTTTTTACCTCGGGAAGCTGAACATCGGATGGCAGTATTTTTTCCAGGGTGATTTGTTCCAATATATGCAGTAAAGCCGGTGTTTTGATAATTCCCGGGTCATAATGCAGGATGATGCTGCCACATAAATAATTGGCACGCGCATGGGTGATACCCTTCTCATCAGATAGGCGCATGGTGATAAGACCGAACGGTTTTTTGTGGCCTGCCAGCGCCGGAAATGCCACGCGGAGTCGTCCGGGAAGAGAATGTTTGATGTGATATTGTCTTTTATTTTCCATAATATATCTCATTTTATAGGGCAAATAACAGGGATGTGCCGATTTCGGCCGCCATCATCTTCCAGATATCCATGGCGACATGTTCAATTTTTGATAAACTGCTCTCCATTGTCTGCATTCCGCCGGCGCCCTTTTGGATTTCCCCACGCACCTTGTGCAATTGATTGTTCTGAATCATTGCAGCAATCTTTTCGTTGGTGAACATGATTTCCATGGCGGTTTCAGTGCCTGTATGGTCTTCCACGGGAACCAGGTGCTGCCAGATCAATGCCTTGAGGACCCTGGACAGGTGGGTTCGCACATAGGCCTGCCGGTCCTCGGGAAAGAAGTCAAAAAGCTTCCGAATGGCCCATTCCGCACCCCCGAAGCTGATACTGCTGGTCAGCACCAGGTGGCTTTCAGCAGCGTTCATGGCCATTGTGAGTGATTCCGGTCCATCGATTTCGGTAAAAAAAATGACGTCCATATCGCTCCGCATGGCCGTTCGGATGGCGCCGGCATAATCTTTTGCGTGCGGGCCGATTTCACGCTGAAAGATCAGCGAAGATTTGGATTTGTATGCGAAACGGATCGGGTCTTCAATGGTTACGATCCCTTTTTTTAGATGGGTATTGATATGGTCGATGATGGACGCAATGGTGATGGCTTTTGCGGAATTGCTCTTTCCGGTAATCAAGACCAGTCCTCTGTCAAGAGCGGCGATCTTCTCAAGGGGACCCACCGGTCCGATTTTCTTGAAGGAAGGGATCCGGGTGGGTATTAACCGGCAGGCGGCACCGATACCTTCATCCGTTAGATAGAGTATGATCTCGATATTGCCCGCTGCTTCGGTTTCATATGTCAACGCCACTTCCATGCGGTTTTCAAAATCCTGTTGCTGCTTCGGCGTCAGGGCGGAATAGAAAAAATCTTCAATCTTTTTTGCTTTTATGACCGGATATGCCATCAGCTTTTTCAATTTTCCGTGAACCTTTAAAACCGGATGGTTATTGGCGGCCAGGTAGAGGTCCGAAGCCTTCTCTTGCCTGGCAAGGACAAACAGTGCCTCAATTTTCGATCCGGATTTACCTAAGGGTAGATGTTGTGAATTGGTCATGAAGCCTCCTTTTCGCCTCACGGACTGTCAGAATGCAGCTTTAGCCGAATATACATAATGGGTTAACATGGCCCTTTGAAAATCGTCAATGATGTCTTCCGGAACAAACGCTTTTCTTTTAAGGGTATTGAGCGCCTGATACATGGTCTGATTGCCGTTACAACGCCCTGCCGCCATGGTCGGACGCACCAGGTGGAGCGCTCCCTCCCGGCTGAGAAGGCGGGTTATGACCGGATCATTAATGAGGAGCTCCACAGCCGGTGTTAATGTCCGGGAATCCTTCAAGGGGAAAAGATGCTGCCAGATGGCACCGCGCAACACGCCGGCAAGAAGACGCCTTTGGTTATTTCGCACACCGACGGGGAAGGCATCAATGATGCGTTTTAAAACTTCCGCAACCCCGCCGTTTGAGGCCACTGAAACCAGCACCAGGAGCCCTTCAGACGCCGCGGAAAGTGCCGTGGTAATGGTTTCTTCAGGCTGCAGGCCGTCCATGACAAGTACATCCGCTGTTTGCATGAAGGCATGGCTCAGGCATTCTTCCGAAGGGGCTTCGGAGGAACAGAATGGGATTTGTTCAATGTACGATTGTTGGTTGGTATGGATAAACTCAACCGGCTGTTCAAGGGTGAGAATGGATTTTTGAAAATGGTGATTCATGTGGTCGATGAGTGCGGCCAAGGTTGTGGTTTTCCCCGAACCGGCTCGGCCGATGACCAGGATGAGACCACCGTCGCCTGAAATAATATGCTTGAGAACGGGTGGCAGTCCAAGGTCGTCGAATTTCGGGATCTTCAAAGGGATTAAACGGCAGGCCATGCATGGTCCTTTGCGTTCATCTGCAAAGACAATCCGCAAACGTCCCTGACCATCAATGGTCCGGGCGCCGATCACCTCCCGACGGGATTCAAACTCAGTCAGGTTCTCGGGCGAAAGGATCTCACGGGCGAGCGCGTCAATTTTCGTCTTACTTAAATCCGGGTAGGTTTTAAGGGGATGCAATCCACCTTTTATCTTTAAAGTGGGGGGAGAACCGACGCTGAAATAGATATCCGTGGCTTTTTTTTGCTGAGCAACCCGGAAATATTCCTTCATATGGGCCATAACCAAGCCAGACTTTCCGTCAGCGAAATTGATCTTCCGGCCGGATCTCCGGCCGGGGAAAAATAAACGTTAGCAAATGGACCTAACCCGTTTCAGGTAATCCGGACGGTGATTCTTCAATGCGTTTTACGGGTACGGCGCGGCCTGGTTCAGGAAGTAATGGGTTAACCGGGGCGGTCGTTTGTCTATGATCGTGTTTCAATAGATGAAATGAGGTGATGCCGAATGTCAGCAGAACCAGCCAGGCGGGTGTTGCCCAACCGGGCGCCAGAATAAGAGCGGCGATGCCCGTGGCGACGGAAGACACCGGCACTGCGGTCCGCATGTCAACAGCGTTCCCTGACATATGTCTGACAGCCTGATCCAGGTTCTCTGAAACCCTTAGTATCCGGTCCCGTACAACCACGTCCATGTTTCCTTTATGGCCGTAGGTCAAAGCGTCTTGGATATCTTCCATCCGTTTTGAAAAATCAGGATCATTACTGATGTCCGTGAGTATTCGCATGAGCGCTTTTAAGATTACGTCTATGTCAACATCTTTCCCGAAGTAAACGGTGATGGATTGAGAATACGGGTTAAGATCAGCCTTTTTGATTTCCCTGATCTCACGCAGCCCGGCTTCAAGCACATAGAAAAAAACTTTTGGGTCAAATCCCGATTCAACTTTTATCCTTGCTCTGCCTGAAATGAAATGAATGACCTTCAGCTTAATTTTCATATTTTTCATAGTTGTTTTTAATCCATATGGACTTCTTTTTCCGCTTCCTTTTCCCTTTCGTATTCGGCTTTGCTCTCCGCAAAGAGGTCCTTAAATTTTTCCAGGCCCTCCCCGATGATGGATAGAAGGTAGTCCCTTACCACGAGAAACATTTTCAGTAAAAGCTTCAGGATCGATTTCTTCGGGGCGAATTTCATGACCATGAGAACAATCACCCCTCCGATAATGCCTGAAAGAATCAATTCCATTTACAGTTATCTCCTTGATTTTCTAATTAGCACAGGCAGATTGTCGGAGCGATATCAGACAAAAAAATATCCGAGTTTTTATTAAGATGCAGCCTGTTTTCGACGATTATTGGAAGACGGTATGCCCAACATCTCTCGATATTTGGCAACGGTTCTGCGAGCAATCTCAATTTTTTCTTCTTTCAGCAGCCCTGAAATTTTTCCGTCGCTTAAGGGCTTTTGAGGATCCTCTTTACTGATGATTTTTCGGATCTTTTCCTGAACGTCGTTGGAAACCGCAGGCTTGAAATATTTTGTAGCGGCAGCCTTTTTTGTGTTGACTTTGGTTTTTCTGACCGGTCCGGAAGGAAAAACTTTCTTGGCAGCCTTGGCTTTTCCAGTTTTTAAGCCAGGGCTTTTCCCGGGTTTCAGCGGATTTGAAGATTTTTCCTCGGACAGCAGGGACAGAAGATCTTCAATTTGAATGCGGTTCGCGTCGTAGGATACAATCACGCTGTTGCAGGCCGAACTGACACGCTGGTCCGAAATGCGGTCATCTTTTGAAAGTTTCTCAACAAGTTCTCTACGGTAGCCATCTGATGCGAGTGCGGGCATTCTAACCCGCACCCTTCCGGGAAGCTGATGTGCAATTTCCATTTTCACCCCATTTTTTTTGGTTATCAGCTATTGGCACGCATGATAGACTCAGCTTGAAAACAGGCAATCGGAAACAGAGCGCAGCGCCTCAGCGTGCTTTACTAAAACAAGCTCGTTTCAATAAAGGATCAAGTCATTGAAAACCTATCCGAAAACAACCGTTTCCGGATGGTCACGATTCGTCCATGCAAAATTTTCTGCCGTCTTTAACCGAAACTTAGGCGGCTTCCGACGTGACAGCCTGGCCGGCTTCAAATTCAGCTTTGCTTTCCGCCATCAGGTCTTTGGCGGAATCCATGGCGTTAGCACCGCCCGCAGCCAACGCAGCGGACACGGCATAACCGGTTTTAATGAGCTTTTTGGCCGCTCCCCGCAGTATTTTTGTTTTAGTCACCACCGCTACCACAACAATGCCACCCACAATACCCAACGCAATCTCTTCCATGACTGACCTCCTTTTTTACGTTAATGGATCATTTTATTGCTTTGTTTTTTCATGCAGCCTGACTTCATCCAGCGCGGCTTTTTCAGCTTCCAGCTCCAGTTTGCTTTCCGCCGCCAGATCTCTCAGGTTTTCAATAAACTCGACGGTACAAAATCGCAACCCCGATATCACTCCCTGGCCGGCTTTACCGGCCGATGCGGCTGCTGACTGAAGGCCTGAACGTTTATTGGCCAGAAGTACGATCGCGCCGCCAACCATGCCCCAGAAAAATGCACCCATATTGATTTTCCTCCCCTTTGGTTATATCAGCACATCAATGGATTACCATTTCATCGGGATGGGCGTCTTCATCCCGGTGATACGGAATCTCTTCTACGCCTTGTGGCGAAACATCCTTTTTTCCACTGGACAGTTTAAGCTTTCCAATCTGTTGCGTCAATACATCATCCGGTTGTTTTTTCTTGCCGGCGCCCAACTTCATCCGAATCATCGGTTTCATGCCATTAACGCAGGCCACCACCGCAGAGCCGTTGCTGATGAGCGTGGTGAGTACCGGGGAAGCCAATCCGAACGCCGCCAGGGCATAGGCAAACACATTGAAGCCGCCCACAATCCAATAACTTTCCTTGATGAGCCCGATGGTCTCCTTGCTGATCTCAAAGGCCTTTGGAATGTTGAGCAGGTTTTCGTTTAAAAGAATAACCCCCGCTGTTTCCTTGGCGATATCGGCGCCGCCTTTAACGGAAATACCGATGTCGGCGTAAGAAAGTGCCACGGAATCGTTGATGCCGTCACCCACAAAGGCGACGGTGTGGCCTTTTTCCTTGAGTTCTTTAACGACATCCGCTTTCTGTTCTGGTAGCATTTCTGCGTAGCATTTGTCAATACCAAGGGCGTCGGACACCGGCCTGGCCACCTGTTCCACATCTCCGGTGAGCATGATGACCTGTTTGACGCCCACCCGGTGCAGTTCGTCGATCATCTGTTTGGATTCTTTTCGGACTTGATCCCTGAAAGCGATAATGCCACCGAATTTGTTATCGATGGCGATATAGAGACAGGCTTTTCCCTCATCAACCAGCTTATCCTTTCTTTCAAGTACCGACGAATGGATATCCACGCCGCTTTCCCGCATGAGCCTCAGGCTTCCCACCAGGGTTTGTTTCCCTTCGATATCCGCCCGTACACCTCGGCCCACAACATATTTGACGCCTTTACGTTTCTTCAGTGGAATGCCCAGGTTTGTGGCGTGTCGAACCACCGCTTCGGCAATGGGATGGGTCATCTGCATCTCGGCGGTGGCGGCATAACTTAAGAGTTCGGGATTTCCATATCCGTTGAATGATACCAGGTCTTCCACGTGGATGACCCCGGTGGTTAACGTTCCGGTTTTATCAAATATGATGGTGTCCGTATGACACAGTTTCTCCAGGTAACTTCCGCCTTTGATCAGAATGCCGTTTGACGCGGAGGTAATCATGGAGGAGAGGACCGCCGTCGGCGCTGCCACGCGGACGCCCGTGCCGAAATCAACCGTCAACATGGCCGCCAGTTGGGCGATGTTCATGGTTCCCGCGAAGATCAAGCAGGTGGAAATCAAGGACGGTACCACCAGTCGATCGGCGAACTTTTCAGCATGGTTCTGGATCTTGGTTTCATAGAGGGGCGCTTCCTCCACCAGGCGGACCACCTGGGCCACCTTGGTACGATCGCCCACCCGGGTTGCCTTAATGTAAGCATTGCCATCTTTGATGACGGTGGAGGCAAATGCCTTGTCGCCCACTTCTTTGTGCGCCGGAAGTGATTCGCCGGTTAAGACCTGTTGATCGACGATCAGTTCTCCTTCAATGACTTCACCGTCTACGGGTATCAGGTCTCCCGTGTTGAGGGCCACTACGTCTCCTTCAACGATGTCCTTGACCTGGATCTGAACTTCCACCCCGTCCCTGAGAACCCAGGCAAAGTTATTCTGGAAGTCAAGGAGCTTTCGAATGGTCCGCTGGGAGCTGGCAGCGGTCAGGTCCCGGATGTAGTCGCCCAGGTGGATGAGCATCACCATGAGCGATGCGTTGATGACGTCCCCGGTCAACATGCCCACCGTGAGGGCGCTGGCGTCCAGAAAATCCACGTTCAGCCGGTGTTCATATCGAAGACATCGGTAGGCTCGCTTGTAGATGGGCATGCAGATGAAGATCAAAAACGGGTAAACCACAGCAAGTGCAAGCCCCGGAACGCCTGCCAGAAGAAGACTCAATCCTACCGCACCGGCGGCACCTTTCAGGTAAGCCAGGGAGAGTTCATGTTCTTCCCTCTGAACTGCCGGCAGATCCACTGTCATCTGATCCAGTTCATCCAGGGTCAGGCTTTCGATCTTTTCCAGGATTTCGGCCTTTTTGATATTTGGGAATTCATAATGGATTGTCAGACTGCCGCAGCGGAAATTGCTGTCTACTTTCTTAATCCAATTAATGGCGGATAGATGATGTTGAAGGGAGTTAATACGGTCTTTTTTTGATTTTAAGAGGGGGAGAGCGATGCGAAGCCGGCCACGAATGGAATGCATGATTCTACATGAAAGCGTTCTCTTGGAAAGTTCCATGTCGTTTGGCATCGGGGGCGGAGGGTGATGTATCACCTCAAAATCAACTTGCATGGTTTTTGGGTTTTGCGCCGGTTTGCTTGGATCTTCGTCTGCCATTTCAACTCCCCACAAAAAAGATCAAAAAAAATGAAATGATTTCCTACCCAAGCAAATGCATCTTCAATTGTCAAGGGAAAAATGGCATCATTCATTTTCGCGTGTATTTAAGTGAGAAATTGGGAAGGTTTCACCTTCTCATTTTAACGCCGCTTCCCGTATGGTGCTTGCGGCAACTTCACCTTCCGCAACGATGCCAATTATCTCACGGGGCATGGGGTTCCCCGGTGTTCCCGTCACCAGTGCGAATTTTGCGCCGGTGGCGTGCATTTCTCTTAGAAGATCGTTTATGGGGTTTTTCTCCGGTGTCATGATATATTGATGGTTGCTGATCAATCGTGCGTTGCTTCCGCCAATATGGGGTGGAACGACGCCGACGATGGCTTCCCCGGATGTCACCAGTACGGGTGTTTCCGAGGGCTTAAGGGATGCTTCCGCGTCAACGGTTGTGTATGTTGTTACCATGATGTCCTGTACCGTCATGGATTCACTCATGGCTGCCTGCAGCCCTTCCGGCACAATGTGTCCGCGCCGGAGAAGTTTCAGGGTGTAAATGCTTCCGGGCGACAGCCATTTGCGGATTCCATAGGCGAAGGCGGAGGTAATCATGATGGGCATGACCACGTTTGCGTCCTGGGTCATCTCCAGAATCATGACCGCTCCGGTGATGACAGCACCGGTGGAGGAACCCACGCCCGCCGCCATGCCGGCGATGGCAAAGTCCACGGGATCGATTCCGATGCCGGGAAAGAGTGCTGCCGCCGAATGGCCCACCAGTGCTCCCATGGTGGCGCCCATGAAAAGAGACGGGGAAAAAACGCCTCCCGAACCGCCGGAACCGAGCGTCAGGCAGGTGGCTGCAAATTTGCAAAAGAACAGTAGCATTAAAAGCCGGGTATCCAGAAGGACGGTTTCTAAAATGTCCATAATGGTGGCATAACCGACACCCTGAACATAGTAATGTCCGGTGTAGTACATGAAAAGCCAGATCATCACGCCCACTGCGAACATGGCCGATAGATGTCGGGTGTAGGTGTTGCCCGGCATGGCATCAAATCGGTCTTCAGCCCAGTAAATGCCGCGAACAAACAAGGTTGACACCAGCCCCATGATAATCCCGAAGGGTACGAAAAGAAGGAGGCTCCATACGGAACTGAGGTGAAGGTCCAGAGACGTGAGCGCTGGGAAATAGAAAGAGGGTTCAACCCCTAAAAGGGCACGGCCGATATAGGTGGCGGTGACACTTGAAATGGTCACCGGCAGGACATTTCTGGCGTTGACGCTGACCAGCAGCAGCTCTATTCCAAATATCAGCCCACCTAAGGGGGCATTAAATGTGGCGGCAATGCCTCCGGCTGCGCCCGCTGCAATCAAGGTTACAATCTGCCGCGGGGGAAGCCTGAGGATCTGCCCCAGTGTTGATCCGAATGAGGCGCCGATCTGGATGATGGGCCCTTCACGCCCCACCGATCCACCGCTGCCGATACAGATGGCTGATGCGACCGCCTTGATGAGACCGACTACCGGGCGGATTTTAGAATCATTATAATAGATAGCGTCCATGACCTCAGGAACACCGTGACCCTTGGCTTCCGGGGCGAAGGTTTTTACCAGCCAGGCAACCATGAGCGCTCCGATCACGGGCACCAGAATGACGCCGATCCCCCATGGGTTTTCGGGCGTATGAACATTGGCATCATAAAAGAATTGAAACTTTCCCAGGAACAAAATGTTGTGAACGAGACCGATGAGCATTCGGAAAGCCCATGCGCCCAACCCGGCGATAATGCCCACTGAAAATGAAAGCAGGCACATGTAAGGAAGGTCTCTCGAAATTTCAGGGCGTTTTGTCATGAAAATCTCCAATACACTATTTCAGTTCTCCAATCCGCAATCCTATTTCACCCCACCCATTTCAGGGGCAAAAAAGAACAACACTGCAATAATGGTGTAGAGCACGAGCATCTGGAGTCCGTTAAGCCAGTTGGACTTCCCGTCCAGGCATATCTGGGTTGTGAGCAGCACCGCCCCTGCAACGGCAACGATTTCGTGATATCCGAAATGAAGGTTGATGGGGTGTCCGAAGAGGTAGGAGACAAAGACCAGCAGCGGTACCACGAGCAGCGCCACCTGTGAACTGGCGTTGACGGCCACTTCGATACACAGGTTCATTTTGTCTTTCATGGCCATCCGGACGGCGGTGGTCTGGGCCGCTACATTTCCGATAATGGCAATGATCACAACCCCCATGAACAGATGGGTCAGCCCGAAGGCGTCTTCAACCACCGTCACCGAACCGGCTACAAAATCGGAAATAACGGCGATTAGAAAGCTGGAGATGCCTAAAATGATGCCGGCCTTCTTCAGGCGCCACTGCTTTTCCGGTGGGATCTCCTCTGCGGGTTCTTCCCCTTCCATGGTCTGTTTATCTTTGGAAAAGAGGGTATACACTAGACTGCCGATGTAGGAGAGGAAAAGCATGATGGCAATCCAGATGGAAAGAACAAAGGTCTCATCATGGGTCATGACGTCAACGGCACCCTTTGAAACCTCTTGATAGACGGTGGGGATGAAGAGCGCCAGAGATGCGATGATGAGACCCGTTGAAAAGTCGCTCACCCGGGCCACGGAAAAACGCTGGGTTCCGTTTTTGAGGCCACCCGCCAACATGGCGTGGCCTAAGACGAATAGTAGGTTTCCGATGATGGCGCCGGTCATGGCCGCTTTCACCAGTTCACTCAAACCATGGTAGAGGGCGACGGTTCCAAAGATGATCTCGGGCAGGTTGCTGAAAGTGGCATTGAGCAAACCGCCGATCCGGGACCCCACGTGCGCGGCCAGCTGCTCGGTCGCCGTGCTGATGAGGCTCGAAAGGACCACCATGGCCAGGCAGGAACAGGCAAAGAGGGCGATATCATTTTTAAGGGGGGGCACATAGTTGATCAAGAAGGATATGGGGATAAAAACGGCGAGCCAGTTGATGCCGGGTTTGAGGAGATCTTTCATGTCCACCTCCCGATTGGATTTGATTAAAAGCAAATTTTGAATCACAGTATTATAATGAGAATAATATGGCAAGGGGGGATAAAAAACCGTAAATCCTTCAATAGATATGAGACAAGAAATTTATGATTGAAAAATCCGGCCCTCAATTGTAAATAGTGTGCAGCCTTATAACTGCCCCCTGACAACTGCACCCTTTGGACAATTATGAAATCAAACCCAATTGAAATACAAGAATTCCTTGAACGTCGAATCCTCCATGGGCTTTCCTGTGAATGGGATACGGCCCTGTGGGTCTTGCCGGCTTCCTATGAAGACCAAATGCATAAACCCCTGTTTGCCATTCAAGATATGAAAGCCCGGTGGGGACATTGGTCGGGGAAAAACCGGGAGATCGTTATGAGCCGGTCCCTGGTGTTGGAACATTCCTGGAGTGCGGTTCGTCAGGTGCTTAAGCATGAGATGGCCCATCAGTTTGCGGAAGAGGTTCTGGGGGCGCGCAATGAAACCCCTCACGGTGCCAGCTTCAAAAAGGCGTGTTATTTCCTTCGGGCCGATTCTGCCGCTTCAGGAAACTTCAGGCTGCTGGATGAAAAGGTTTTGAAGGATTCCAAAAACCGTGAAGATAAAATGATGGTGCGCATCAAGAAGCTCATGAGCCTGGCCCAGAGTCGAAATCAACATGAAGCGGAATCGGCCATGGCCAAAGCCCACGAACTGGTGGATAAATACAATATCGATCTGGTCCGTCTTGAACAGGACCGTGATTTCGTAAGCATTTTTCTGGGAAAACCCATGCTGCGGCGTTTCAGAGAAGAGCACCGTCTGGCTTACTTGTTGGGTGAGTTCTATTATGTTTATTGCCTCTGGGTCAGCACCTACGTCATGGAAAAGGGGAAAATGGGGCGGGTTTTGGAAATCAGCGGCACGGAAAAGAATGTGCAAATCGCAGGTTATGTGTATGATTTTGTAAATCGTTTCATTGAATCCCAGTGGCGGGAATACAACCGAAACAGGGGGTTGAATCGCTATCGGCGCACGGATTTCGCTCTTGGTGTTCTTGCAGGCTTCGAGCAAAAACTGAACGACCAATCACAACAACGCGCTTCTGCAACAGGATATGGGATTATGAAGGTGGAAGACCCCCTGTTACAAAAATACGCCGCCTATCGTTATCCCCATATTACAAAAAATCGGGGAAGACCTTTAAGGCAGAATGCGAAGGTCCGAAAAGACGGTGAGAAGGTGGGGCAAAAGTTGGTGATTTCCAAAGGTATCCATCAGAAGGGAAGAAATAAGGGACTTTTGCTGGAGTAGTGTTTTTGTGAAAGCGTTCGGGATATGAATTACGTATGCATCAGGTGGGCATCCTATAAGGCCCGGGATTTTGATGAAAGGGAACAAATCAGAGAAGACCTGAGACTAAAGCTGGAGTCCCATGGTATCCGCTTCTTGGAATACTGCTGGGTATGGGACGAAAATGATCGATGTCTTCTCATGGTGGGGTCTTATGACCGGATGGAAGACGCCCGACAATGGATTGGAAGCCTGGAATCCCTGGGGTTTGAAACAACAGTCCGAACATCATTGCCGGGAGAGAATCGGGTATTTTCCGAGGATGGAATCTGGGGAGTGACGGGTAATGGGTGACAACTTGGAGGGTGTAAATTAAGGCTGTTGGTGATTTGAATTATAAATTGTCCAGGTGTCAGGAGAGGGATGCACATCCCATTTTCACAATAACAGACTGTTCCTGTGAGATTGAACCCATTGCTCAGCAAGTGCGTGGGTTTGTAGTGAGCTGGATGCATTCACGTTTTCAAACCAACTGAAAACGCTTAAAACCATTACATATCTCAATCGTCGATTCACCTCTCCTAATAATGATATCACCCCCTTTATCTTGGTTGACATAAAAGTTCATGATTCCAGACGCTATACGCATGGTTGTGAGTGCTTGCTTTATATTATCCTTGAAGAAAATATTGAAAATCCATTTTTCTTTTTTAAATTCCTTCAATTTGCTGTCGTTTCAATATACAATGTGCCTTCAAATAAATGCTGGAATCAGAGGCTGGAAAGCGTAATATGGTGTGGGATGGAATTCCTTTGCGGTGAGGAAGGGCAATTTTGTGTGTTTCAAGAATCGAAATGATGTTAACAACCTGAGAGGGTTTGGATTTTGACAATGAAACAGAATAAACAGAAAACAGATAGCTATTATCACCATCTGACCAGGAATATGCTATTGACCATCATTATTGTTTCGGTTCTGCCCACGATCCTGATCAGCGGCATCGTTCTTTACCAATTTCAAATTTCCTACGAGGAAAAAGTGCATGCCCATCTCAGGGAACTGGTGCTCAAGAATAAAAATGATATCGACAATTTTCTGCGAGAAAAACTGGACGATATCCGTTTCCTTGGAAACACCTTCTCTTTTGAGCAATTGAGGGATGAGGGGTTTCTGCAGGATCGACTGAAAGGCCTGCAACAGGTTTACGGGCGCGTTTTTGTAGATCTTGGCGTGGTAAATTCCAAAGGAGTTCAAGTGGCCTATGCCGGGCCTTTTAGATTGGGTAGAGCTGTTTATTCCGAGTCAGACTGGTTTTTGAAGGCTATACAGAGGGACCATTTCAAAAGTGATGTTTTCTTGGGGCTGCGAGGCCTGCCGCATTTTATTATTGCCGTCAGGGAGAACTGGAAGGGTGAGAAATGGATTTTGCGCGCTACCATCGATTTTGTAGCCTTTAATAATCTGGTGGAAAATCTCCGTATCGGAGAGACGGGTTTTGCTTTCATCCTCAACAGAAAAGCAGAGTTCCAGACCAAGCCGCTCCTTGACCTGATTCCGAACCGGGAGCCATATATGAACTTTCTGCGCGACCCCCAAGAATTCAAGGACGGGGTTCGGATTGTTGAACAGGATGACTCCTTTGGGCATAAGATCATTTATGTGGCCGCCGTCTTAAAGCATGGAGACTGGCTCCTTGTTTGTCAGCAAAGGGCCTCGGACGCCTTTTCGGATTTTGGTTCCACCACCAAAATAACCCTTGCTCTCATCCTTCTGGGTTCGATCGGTATCGTGGCAACGGCATTCGTTCTGTCGAAGAAAATGGTGGCTCGCGTGGCAAAGGCGGACCGGGAAACGGAATTGATGAATGACCAGATCGTGGAAACAGGAAAACTTGCTTCCCTCGGTGAGCTGGCAGCAGGAATCGCCCATGAAATCAATAATCCGGTTGCCATCATGGTGGAAGAGGCGGGCTGGTTAGAGGATTTACTGGAGGAACAGGAGCTTAAGAAAGGGGAAAACCTGGACGAGTTTGAGCGTGCCTTGAAACAGATCCGGACCCAGGGTAGACGTTGTAAGGATATTACCCATAAGTTGCTGAGTTTTGCGAGGAAGACAGATTCACGGATTCAGGATGTTTCCATTAATGACCTCATAGAAGAACTGATCATGCTCTCTGAGCAGAGGGCAAAATATAGCAACGTGACGATCCAGGCGGATCTTAAGAAGAATCTCCCCACCGTGAGGGTTTCGGAGAGCGAACTTCAGCAGGTTTTCCTCAACCTGATCAACAACGCCCTTGACGCCATGGAAAAGACCGGCGGAAACCTGACCATATCGACTCGGATGGAGGGGAGCAATATCATTATAGGGGATCATATCCTCATCGAGGTGGCCGACGACGGGCCGGGTATTCCCGCGGCGAATCTCGCAAAAATTTTTGATCCGTTCTTTACCACGAAGCCTGTGGGAAAAGGTACCGGCCTGGGGCTGTCTATCTGCTACGGGATTATTAAGAAAATGGGTGGAAATATTGAAGCGCGAAGCGTTATTGAAGCGGGTACCACCTTTGCAGTGAAGTTGCCCCTGCCGAAAACAAAAAAGGAAAACGCCTGAAATTTAGGGTTCTGGTGTAAATATTTAAAATTTTTGTCATACAAAGGAGAGAAACTCATGTCTATGGCAAACGTACTTCTGGTGGATGACGAGGTTCCTTTCGTGGAAGCCATGTCCAAACGGTTGAAAAAAAGGGATATCCATATCGTAACTTCTTTTAGCGGACCTGAGGCCCTGGATGTGCTTGAAAAAGACCGGAGCGTGGAAGTGGTTATCCTTGATGTGAAGATGCCCGGCATGGATGGCATCGAGACGCTTGGCGAGATCAGGAAAAAATTCCCCCTGGTGGAAGTGATCATGCTTACCGGCCATGCCACTGTTGAAACCGGCATAGAAGGGATGAAGCTCGGCGCTTTTGATTATCTCATGAAACCATGCGATATGGACGTGCTCATGGGAAAACTGAAAGAGGCAGTGGCCAAAAAGAGAAGACATGAAGAAAAGATAATCGAGGCGCGGGTGAAAGGGATTACCACCCGCCGTGCGTAGACAGGAGCAGGATTATGCCGGATATGGAAAGTGTTGGTTCAGATTCAATAAGGCTCCTTCTCGTTGATGATGAAGTGGGTTTTGCAGAGGTTATTTCCAAGCGATTGAGAAAAAGAGGGATGGCGGTCAAAGCTGTTTTTACAGGAACTGATGCCGTCCAGGCAATCCGGAAACAGGACTTCGATGTGGCGATCCTTGATTTGAAAATGGAAGACATGGACGGAATAGAGGTCCTCAAAATTTTCAAAAGGGCCTATCCCGAGATGGCGGTGATCATGCTTACGGGCCATGGGTCCGAGACTGCCGCGAAAGAGGGCCTGGAGTATGGGGCTTTCGATTATCTGACCAAACCATGCGACCTGGAAGACCTTGTGGAAAAAATTCACAAGGCCATTCAACATAAGGCGTAATTACTGTTTAGAATTTGAAAACAAAATCCACCTGGAGCCTGTCCTCATGCTCCTTGTAGCGGTCGCTGTTCCAAAGCGGATTCCCTTCCTCGGCTGTTTTCCAGGCACTTACCGGATCTGTATAGAAAAAAACGGCCCGCAGAAGCATGTTGCTGAACGGCCAGTAATGGGGCGCCGCTTTGTGCCCTTTGCGTACTGGGGGACGGTCATAGGAAAATAAATAAATTGACATAGTGAAAGTGATGCGGCAGGAAATACACATGCCCAGATCAGCCCGATTAGACGCACCTGGTGTGCTCCACCACGTTATTATTCGCGGTATTGAACGCCGAAATATTTTTGAAGATGATAAGGATCGTGATAATCAATTGAAGCGCCTTGGGGAATTATTGCCTGCCACCAAGACCTCGTGCTATGCTTGGGCCATGTTATCCAACCATGCACACTTCCTTTTGCGTACGGGAACAACGGGGCTGTCAATAGTCATGAAGAGATTGCTGACCGGATATGTGGTCAGTTTTAATCGTCGTCACTTGCGTCATGGTCCCCTTTTCCAAAATCGATTTAAGTCGATTGTTTGCCAGGAAGAGATCTATTTAAAGGAGCTTGTCCGGTATATCCATCTCAATCCTTTACGTGCGGGTGTTGTTTCTGATCTGAGCCGTCTGAAGACCTATAAATACGGCGGGCACGGTGTGTTGATGGGGAAGAGAGCCTGCGAGTGGATGGATACGAAATATGTCCTTTCATATTTCTCTAAGACAGTAAGCAAGGCGAGGGATCAGTATAATTTATATGTAAAAGAAGGAGTGGAATTAGGTCGTCGGGCCGAGTTGGTCGGTGGCGGTTTGATTCGGAGTTTAGGCGGCTGGGAAGCGATCAAGAAGATGCGGATAGATGGACAGGAAAGAGTGAAGGGTGATCAGAGGATACTGGGGGATAGTGGGTTTGTATGTTAGGTGTTGAAAGAAGCGGATGAAAAGTTTGAACGCTTTTATGAGATGAAGCGGTTGGGGTATGATCTCGATACGATTGAAGATTGCGTATGTGAGATCTATAAAATAGAAAAAGAAGACCTTTTTTCCAGGAGCAGGCAGAAAGTGAAGTCCGATGCCAGAGCCCTTTTTTGCTTTTGGGCGCATAGAGAACTTGGGTTTGCGCAAAGAGAGTTGGCGAGAAGGCTGGGGATGACCCAGCCTGGAGTGGGGTATGCTGTTACCAAGGGCGAAGCCATCTCGAAGTCAAATAATTATCGGATCGAAGCTGAGTTAGTTATTTAGTTATGACCGTCCCTTAAGACTCATGTCCAATTGAAGACTTTCAAGCAAGTGTGTCAGGAATTTTTGCAGGTTGTAAAAACGTATTGGGAGTTATGATTTTTCATGGTATATAATCATTTTTCAGGTTTATGGTATTTTTGAATCGAATTTCAGGGAAAGGTATGGTTTTTCATGGACTCGGACGTTCAGCACCGTTTTTCAGGGGCAATCACGGTTTTTCATGAAAGGCGTCTTCCTGAAAGGGCAACGCCAGCCGGGTATTCGGCCCTGATTGGGGCCTTTAATCTGTCAGTACCATTACCACGTACCCTCTCTGCCATCGGAGAACATCACAGGGTCTACGAGGATGCCGGGTGGCGCATCTTGACGCCACGCCATGCCCCGAAGGCGAGTGTGGAAGGCCACCTTACCTTCGCCTTCAAATACGAAGGACTGGACCTTGCGGTGCTCAAGCGCCTCTTTGCCGCAGTCGAACCGGACCAAATAGCAGCCCTGGTGCGCGCCAAACCCACAGGCCGTTATGCACGACGCATTTGGTTCTTCTACGAGTGGCTTATGGGCGAACAACTGGATTTACCCAATGCCGGGAAAGGGACATATGTGCCCGCTGTCGACCCCCGCAAACAATGGGCCATTGAGGGGGAGAACTCCCCGCGCCACCGCGTAAAAAACAACCTTCCGGGCACGCCGGCATTCTGTCCCTTGATCTTCCGTACGGAAAGGCTGGATGAATTCATCGAAATGAATTTGCCTGCGCGGGCTCAGGCGGTAGTGGCCAATGTGCCCCGGGACCTGTTGGCGCGCGCGGCAGCCTTCCTGCTCCTGAACGACTCGAAATCGAGTTATGCCATTGAAGGCGAACGTGCACCCCAGGACCGCATACAACGATGGGGCCGCGCCATCAGGGAGGCAGGCCGTCAGCCGATGGATCTGGAAGAGCTGTTGCGGTTGCAAAAAATTGTTATCGGCGATACCCGCTTTGTGCGTTTGGGGCTTCGAAAGGAAGGCGGATTTGTGGGGGAACATGATCGCCGGACACGCATGCCGTTGCCCGACCATATCAGCGGACGTCCGGACGATCTTCCATCTCTCATGGCCGGCATGATTTCCTTCGACCGGGGACCGTCGCAGAAACTCGACGCCGTCTTTGCTGCCGCGGTTTTGGCTTTCGGCTTCATTTATATCCACCCTTTTGAAGACGGGAACGGCCGCATTCACCGCTATCTCATCCATCATGTTCTTACCCGAAGAGGGATTAACCCGCCCGGCGTGGTGTTCCCTGTGTCGGCGGCCATTCTGGAGAGAATCGACGAATACCGCCGCATTCTGGAGGGCTATTCACGGCGGCTGTTACCGGTGATCAAGTGGAAGCCGACTGAGGACGGAAACGTCAATGTTCTGAACAACACGGTCGACTTTTATCGTTATTTTGACGCAACGCCCCATGTTGAATTCCTTTACGCCTGTGTGCGAAAGACCATAGAGGAAGACCTGCCGAATGAAACAGAATTCATCAGGCGCTACGATGAGTTTAGTGACCGTGTGGGAAACATTGTGGATATGCCTGATCGCATCGTAGATCTCCTTTTCTGGAGGTATCGTGATGTCTTGTGTGCAAACCAGGCTTTTTAAAAGCAATCGAAGTCAGGCGGTTCGTCTTCCCAAGCAGGTTGCCTTTCCGGAATCGGTTAAGGATGTTGAAATCACTGCAATCGGCAGCAAACGAATTATTGCGCCGGCGGGTCAATCCTGGGATGACTGGTTTGATGCGCCGGGTGTTTCCAGTGATTTCATGACAGAGCGGAAGCAGCCGGAAGATCAGATCCGGGAGACCTTGTAATGCTGAAGCATAATATCAATGAATTTGAGCGGGTACCCGGGCTGTTGCTTGAGAATTGGACCGAAGCGGACATCCGCTCTTGTGAAAGAAATTCCTGATCATCACATTATTGTCTTACCGTTGGTCCTGGAACCCGGAGGCCTGAAAAAAACAGCAGCCGGGCGCAAATTTTTCCGGTTCATCATAGAGAAGGATGAGGGATCTTTTTGATTTTTTGCCTCAGAAAGCACCGCCGCTTTTTCTGATAAGTAGCTTGCTTTCAGCCAGCCGGATCCTCTCTTCCTGTTCGTCTTTTCTCTTCCTGGCATTTTGTAATTTAGAGGTCAGTTCATCAAAATCAGCCGGTTTCATGAGATAATCAAAGGCGCCCAATTTCATGCCTTCCACGGCGGTTTCGGTGCTGCCGTGCCCGGTCAGCATGATGACCTCCACCAATGGAAATCGCTTTCTGATTTCGGCCAGAGTTTCCATACCATCCATACCGGGCATTTTGATATCCAGGACAACCACATCGATGTTGGCTCTCTCTAAAGTATCGAGACATTCTTTTCCACTATTCGCAGCAGAAACCATTTCTCCTTCCTCCTGCAACCTCAAGGAAAGCATTTCCACAAAGTCTTTTTCATCGTCCACCAAAAGCACTTTTGTCGGTATCCTGACCATGGCTCATTCCCCCTTCTTGTCTCCAACGCCCTAACCGAAAACGCCAAAGTATTTTTTGATATCCGCCACCCTGAATTGTGCCTCATTGTTTGTTCAGCGTGCCTTCCGCATCAGCACATTTCGGAAGCCTTATACAAAAGCGCGTCCCCTGGCCCAACTGACTCTCCACGTCCATTTCCCCCCCCCAATTTTTCGATAATGTTGCGGGTAACAAACAGTCCAAGACCTGTCCCTTCGCCAGGGGGTTTTGTACTGAAAAACGGTTCGAAAATTTTTTTCAGGTGTTCCCTGGGGATACCCCGGCCCGTGTCTTTTATTGTGAGCGCCACCCGATCACCAACCGGTTCGAGGGTTGCCGTGATTTTACCCCCGGGCCCGGTTGCATGAACCGCGTTGGTTATGAGATTGATCAAAACCTGCCGCAATTTGTAGGGATCGGTCCAAATGGTGCGAAGCGAAGGATCAATTAACTGAACAATCTCGATATCCTTGTTTGCTGCCTCTTTATGGAGCAGGTCCACTGTTTCATCCATCAATTCTTTTAAATCCACCTCGGAAAGGGTGGAATCGGTTTGCTTGACGGATCCTAAGAGTTGAAGGGTAATCCGCTTGGCCCTTTCCACCCCCTTTTCTATTTTGCCTAAGGCCATTTCAAAATCACCCTTACGCGGCATGTCTGCAAGTTCTTCTTTGTTAAGAATGGATTTCATCCAGCCGGCGGATTCCCGGATAATGGCTAAAGGGTTATTGATTTCATGGGCGACCCCGGCGGCCAGGGTACCGAGAGAGGCCAATCTTTCAGTGGCAATCATCTGCTGCTCCATTTTGGCCCTGAAGTCTGCCTCTTTCTGTTTTTCTCCTTCCCTGACGCGTTTTTCGTGAGCCTGCCTGATTTTGCCTAACAGGTGTTCCAATTCTATGGGTTTGCTGAGATAATCAAAGGCCCCTGTCTTAATGCCGTCCACGCCGTCCTGGGTGGTCGCATGCCCGGTCAGCATGATCACTTCGATCTCAGGATGATTTTTTTTGATACGATGCAGGGTCTCAATACCGTCCATGCCGGGCATTTTTACATCCAGCACAACCACGTCCACAGGATCATTTTTGAGGATCTCCAGGCATTCTTCCCCGCTTGCCGCCTGTTTCACATCTATACCCCGTTTCATCAGACGTTTCGCAACTGTTCGCCGGAAATCATCTTCATCGTCAACGAGAAGGAGGCGTATTGTTTCCATATTACACCAATCCTAATATTTTCCACCATACTGACGCGACCAGGATCAGAATTCCCAAGAGAATCGGCGTGGCCACAAGGCCCACTTTAGTGAGATCGCTTGACTTGAAATACCGGTAGCTGTAAGCAATGGCATTGGGTGGGCAACCGATGACCAGAAGCATGGCAAAAGAAGTGGCCGTTCCGAGACAAAGGGCGATGACCCTGGGATCAACCCCTTCCAATTGGGCCATGGGGATCACAATGGGTAATATAAGGGCTGCCGCAGCCACATTGGCCATGGCATTTGTCACAAGGGCTCCAAAAACCCCTACCCCCACAAAAAGAAGCAACCAGCCGCCCCCCTGGACCAGGGGAAAAAACAGGTTTGCGAAATAAGTGGCGGCACCCGAGTAGCCCATGGCAAGGCCCAAGGCTATCCCTCCCCCAAATATGAACAGGGCTGTTCCCCATTCAAGATTTTCGTGAATGTCTTCCCATTTAAGGATTCCGAACAGAACCAGGGCCGCTACGGCGGTCATTCCCGTCACGGAATAGTGCATACCGTGCAATCCCTTTGTCAACCAGGCAATGAATGCCAGGCCTATGATGATGAGTGTCTTTTTTTCCAGGGAGGTCCAAGGGCCAAGGTTTTCGTCAAAATCGGGGAGCTTGAATTTGGGATCGGGTCTGAATACAAAATACACAATCAGCACAGCAACGGGCACAGTGAGCAATGCGGCAGGCATGGCGTATTTTATCCAGTCGAAAAAGCTGATTTCGATACCTGTAAATTCGTAAAGGAAAGCGGCTGAGACCATACATCGGCCACCGCCGATGAGCGTTCCCATTCCGCCGCATGAGCAGGCGAAAGGGAGGGACAGCATCATGAATTTCGCCGTATTGGTATGGGGCTCGATACCCACGGCCCTCATGAGGGGGAGCATGGTAATGATCCCAATGGCGCAAGCGGCTGCATCATGCATGAATGAGGATGAGATGCCCAGACCCATGGAGATAATAAAGGTAAACTTGACCACGCTGTTGCCGGCTTTCTTGACAATGTAATACCCCAGTCTCTTGGTTAGCCCTGCCTTATCCAATGAAATGGCAAAGATCAGACAACACATGATAAAGATGACCACCGGATGCATATAGGGCGCCCAGGCCTCTTTCACATCCGTGATGCCCATTAAAACCAGAAAGACACCGATCAAAATGGCTGTGATCTCAAGGGGGATGGGTTCGACGATGAATAGAAAAACCAGCACCGCCAATACGGCCAGAAACCGTTTTGCCTTAGGTGAAAGCCCGTTGATATAGTCAACCTCAATCCCGGACATGTTGAGTGCTTCCGCCGTTTTTTCCAGAAAGGCCGCTGTAGACTCTTCCGTGCCCGGATTTTTTGCTTCAACAATATACCCGCCGTCTTTCCCTTTTTCCTCAGAGACCAGTTTGAAGTTGTCGCTGATCTGCCCAAGGAGCTTCTGATCCATATCGCCGGTTATCTTGAATTTGGTCCCTTCCGGTCTTGGTAATAAGAGAACCACAACACCGATCGCAAATGCCAAACCGAGCTGAAACCACTTTGATTTTAGAGACATTTTTCCCCCGTAGGCGTTAGTTAACGCGATAATAGATATAATATGCCTGAATGAAAATCTGTTTCATCCGTAACTTTAGCCGTTCCAGGCTGATAAACGATCGAAAACCGGAGCATAATCTCTTGTACCAAATTTCACAAACGTATACCTGCATTTTGCTTAGCCGTCAACAGTTTTCGGAATAGTTTCAATATTCACATATAATCGGTTGGAATGCCCAAATCCATCACCCAAAATCCGGTTGGCTTTGCCGGATTCATTTTCAATGGGTGGTCGTCAGATCAAGAGAAGCACATCAAAATTGACATGGAGAATGGTTTTTCGGTGCCTACAACGTTTCAAACGTTTTTTTAATGAAAAACTGTAAGAGCGGGGGAAAGAGAAGGAAGTTTTGGAGCAGGTCGAATCAAGTTTCAGGACCGACCCGCCCCTTTTCTCTATTGCATTTCAGCGATGAATTTATCGGTGTCCTCATTCCATTGCCCCAGCAGGGCATGGATGAGAAATCTGAGTTCTGATTTTCTCCAACAGTCGTGATTTACACCCCAACTTGGATCTTCTTCGACCGTTACGCGTCACTCTTCTCAACGTCCGCTGACCTAAAAAGAAGTGTGAAGGTGGTGCCTCCCGAAACAAAACAGCCCTCCGGACGGCTTAAGTGGCCGCACTCACTGATTTTGCCCGGACATGGATCGGTCTCTTGAGGGATGAAAGGACAGCGGGTGGATGTCATTCTGATTTTAAAACCATACCGTTCGGCAAAGATTTTCATGCGCAGCAGATCGGCGCCTTTTCCGCCGGCATTGAAATCAAAAGCCCTTTTGGAAGAGTAAGCCAGGGTGTCCTGTGTGGCAAAAAAGCCTTCAAAGATTCTTCTCTGTGCATCTTCGATGATGCCCACCCCGTAGTCCCGCACCACTGCCTCTACCATGCCATTTGCCTGGGCCACGGTGATTTCTATTTTTCCTTCATCGGGGGTGTTTTCCACGGCATTCCTGACCAGGCCGTCAATGACTTTCTGGAGCGGTTCCAGGGGGATGAAAATGGGACGTGTGGGCTCCAGATTTTCCATAATCTGAACGTTACGATGGGGAAACAGTGGCTTGAGTGTTTCCAGACGGTTTTGAACCACCTCGTTCAGGGCCAGGAGCTGGGGCGTCGTCTCCTCAGGTCCGAAGATGTCATCGATACGCTTTCGGATGGTTTTGACGATGTCGCCTTCACCGATCTGTTCGGCCACAAGGGTTTCCAGTTCATCCGCGCACAAATCGATCATCTGGGTCAACACATGGTGGGACTCATAGTGCCGCTCCCGCATGATGTCTTCCACCTGGTTTTGAATTTCTATGATGCGGTCCAGGTTTCTTTCACCCCGGGCAAGGGTGTTTTCCCAGTTTTTTTCAGGAAGAAGGGCCAGTTTCCTGGCCAGGATGCTCAGCGACCCGGAAAGCACGGAAACGGGGGTTTTCAACTCATGGGAGAGGTGGTTGATCACTTTGTCCTTTGCTCGGTTTAAACTGGATACTTCCCGGTAGGCTTTTTTAACTTCCTCTGAAAACCGGGCATTTTCGATGGAGAGTTCAACGGTCCCGGCCACAAGACTCAGGAGTTCCACGTTCCCCTGATCATAGCTCCCTTTTTTCTTGTTGATGGCGCACAGGACTCCGATGATGCGATCCCTGCTTTTTAAGGGGACCAGGAGCAGGTTACGGGTCTGATATCCCATGATTTTATCCCGTTCCCGGTGTATGGTGGGATCTGTCAGTGTATCATGGATGATCACGGGTTTACCGGTTTTAATGACCTGGCCTGCAATGAGTTTATCCATGGGAAAGCGGATCTCTTTAACCCTTTTCTGGGTCGCCATATCATCGTAAGCAGCGCCAATGAAGAAAAGTTCCCTGTTCTCTTCATCCAGCAAAGTTACCAGGGCCCCCTCGGAGTCCATCAGACGCTTTACTTCATTGCTCACATAGTCCAGGAGTTCTCCCAGATCGGGGTATTCGGGAAGGGCCGTGCTGATTCGAAGGAGTGCTTCATTGGTTTTGTAGGCGTTAATGATCTCTTCGGAGAATCGGGCATTTTCTATGGAAAGCACCACGGTTCCGGCGATCATATTGAGGAGTTCCATGTCCGATTCCTCAAAGGCCCCCTCCTTTTTATTGCGGGCGCAAAGGGTCCCGATGATGCGGTCTCCGCTTCTCAAAGGGACTTCCAGCAGGTTTCGGGTGTGATACCCCAGCTTTTCGTCCACGCCCGGATAGAAACTGGGTTCCTTGGCCGTATCCTTGACGATAATGGGTTCTCCGGTGCGGATGACTTTCCCGGCCACACTTTTGTCCAGGGGAAAGCGGATCTCTTTGATCCGCTGCTGTGTGGCGCTGTCGTCGTAGGCCGCACCTTTATAGAAGAGTTCCCGCCGCTCCTCGTCAATCAACACCACCAGGGCGCCCTCGGTTCCCAGAAGTTCTTTGATTTCCCGGCTGATGTAATCGAGCAGATCTTCCAGCTCTGGATATTCGGGAAGGGCCATGCTGATGCGCAGCATGGCCTGGTTGTTTCGGGCATTTTTCCGCTCCCGGGTGATATCCCGGAGCAGTACCAGCTCTCCGCCTGGTTCCCCCGGATCCTCGGAATAGATCACTCCCCGCATGACCACATCCAGCAAGCGACCGTCCTTGGTGAGCCGTTTGGTGACGTGGCGTAGCACCAGCTTTTTTTCAAGCAGTTCCTTTAGAATCTGGTGGGTTTCCGTTTCCATTCCCCTGGGCGTGTAGGGAACGGTTTTGCCTTCCAGTTCGTCAAGGGTCCAGCCAAATGTTTCAGTGAAAGCCGGCGTGACGTAATAAACGCTGCCGTCCAGATTGCAGACGATGATGGGGTAGGGTACAAAATCCAGCAAAGAGCGCATGCCCCTTTTGGCTTCACGCAGGGCCTCCCTGGCAGTTTCCCGCTGTTCATCCAGTTCCGCTTCAAGCGATCTAATTTTATCTTCCAGCGCTTTAGAGGTCGGCTCTTCAACCATTTTAGTGAAATCCTCCATGCCATACGGGAAATGAAAGAACCGGTGTTTACACCCGGGGACGATGATTCAAACCCTTTTCCGAGAACACCATTTTGATCCTCCTTGATACAGGCCTGGGAGGAATTTTTCAAGTTTTGTTTCGTCCATTTGCATTCATGGCGTTTGTAGTGTTTGACACCAGGCTCGCCTTTCCTTATAATTCCGATCGTGAACCTTGAACTTTGAACCCCCGAAAAGGAGATGGTTAGCGATGAAATGTCCACATTGTGACAAAGAAATTCCGGGATCCCTATGCCCGAAATGCGGAGAGACCGTTTATGATGATGCAACCTATTGCATGTCATGCGCAACGCCCCTGAAGGAATCGGCGCGACCGGCCCATCAGGGTAAAAAATTTTTCAATGATAGCGATGACGAAGACATCGATTTTGACAATCGGGTTTTATGTCCCGACGGGACCTGCACCGGCATTATGGTTGACGGCAGGTGTTCGGAATGCGGAAAGGCCGAGGGAGATAAGGATTCTTTAAAAGAGGAACCGGAAGATACTGAAGCTAAAGAAGAAGTGGGCGAAGCTGAGGCCATTGAACCTGCCAAAGCTGAGGCCACTGAACCTGCCAAAGAAAAGGATGCATAAGGATATTTAGGGATGTATGAATTGAAAATAACCTCCCAGTTTGCGGCCGCCCACCAGTTGCGTGCCCTCGTGGGGGGGTGCGAAAATCTGCATGGGCACAACTGGAAGGTGGAAGTGACCGTGGTGGGAGACTCTCTGGGAGATGACGGGCTGCTCATGGACTTCAGGGTCATTAAAGGACATACAAAAGAGATCATTGACGATCTGGACCATAAATATTTAAATGAAATTGGCGCCTTTAAGTCCATGGAGCCATCATCCGAGAACATCGCTCACCATATTTTTAAGACCCTTTCAGATCGCTTGGATGTGGATGGGGTTCGGGTGAGCAAGGTGACGGCTTGGGAATCCGAATCGGCATGCGCCAGCTATATGGAGCCCTGAGTCGATAAAATGAACATATTCGCATTTATCCCCGCAAGATACCAGTCCAGTCGTTTTCCGGGAAAACCCCTGGCAATGATTGCTGGTAAACCCATGATCCAGCATACCTATGAACGGGCCCTGGCCTGTCCCGAGCTTTCAGCGGTTTATGTGGCCACTGACGATGACCGTATCCTGGAATGTGTGAAGGGTTTTGGCGGCAAGGCTTTAATGACGCGTGGGGATCACGTGTCCGGAACGGATCGCATTGCCGAAGCGGCTCAGAAGATTGGTGTGGAGGATCAGGATCTGGTGGTCAACATTCAGGGGGATCAGCCGGCTTTTCAGCCCGCGGTGGTCTCCGCCATGATTGCGCCCCTGGTCGCAGATGAAACCATCCCCATGAGTACGCTTAAATGTCGAATTCGGGATGAGAATGATGTGACCAATCCCAATCATGTAAAGGTGGTGACGGACAACCGGGGGTTTGCCCTCTATTTTTCACGATGTCCCATTCCCTTCTGCCGTGATGCCAACCCCGATCGGGTCCATTACAAACATCTGGGGTTCTATTGTTTCAGGATGAATTTTCTCCTAAAGTTCACGGCGCTTCCCGAAGGGAAACTGGAATCATTGGAAAAACTCGAACAGTTGCGTGCGCTGGAAAACGGCTACCGAATCAGTGTTCCGGAAAGCATGTATGATTCCATTGAGGTGGATGTTCCGGATGATGTGGGGGCCATCGAAGAATGCCTTAACGGCAATCCGCAATCCGCAATCCGCAATCCACAATGAAAAACTCCCCGCCCGGAAGCAAAACCTGGAAATTAAAACCCAAATCACCGCTTGTGCCAAAACTCGTTGCGGAAGCAAAAGTGACGCCTCTTCAGGCACAGCTTCTGGCGAATCGGGGCCTTACGGACACGAGCGCCATTCAGTCTTTTTTGTCTCCTCGTTTATCTCAAATGATCGATCCCATGCGCATGAAGGGAATGGATGAAGCCATCAAATCCATTGTTCTGGCCATTGAAGAGCACGATAAAATCACCGTTTATGGAGATTACGATGCAGATGGTCTGACGGCCACGGCTTTGCTGGCGACCTTCCTCTCGCACTTAGGTCTTTCCGTCGCAACTTATGTGCCGGACCGGTTGAAAGAAGGGTATGGCCTGAATGAAGCGGCCATGAAACATATTCAGGAAAACGGGACGGGTTTGATCATTACGGTGGATTGCGGGATTTCCAACGACAGGGAAGTGACTCTGGCCAAACGCCTGGGGATGGATGTGGTCGTCACGGACCATCATCTGGTTCCATCCGGATTTCGGCCACAATGTCCGGTGATTAATCCCCATCAGCCCGGTTGCTCTTTCCCGTTTAAGGGACTTTCCGGCGTCGGGCTGGCCTTTTTTCTGGCTGTGGGGCTTCGAACGGCGTTGCGGAAAAAAGGATGGTTCAAGTCCCGAAGTGAGCCGGATCTGAGAGACTATCTGGATCTCGTGGCCCTGGGCACAATGGCCGACCGAGTGCCGTTGTTGGGACAGAACCGAATCCTGGTTTCCGGTGGTGTGACCCGCATGGCGAATTCCATATGGCCGGGAATTCGGGCCATCATGACTGTGGCAGGTGTTGGCATGACGGATGTTTCTTCCGATGATCTGGCTTTCAGGGTGGCGCCCCGGCTCAACGCACCTGGTCGGATGGGGGATTCGGGCCTGGGGTTGCAGATACTCATGACCGAGAAACAAGCCGAAGCCCATGTGCTGGCTAACAAAATCGATGCGACCAATGTTCGGCGTCGGACCCTGGAGCAGGAAATCCTTGAGCAGGCCACCGCCATGATCGATGATCGGATGGAGGGCGGGCGAACCCTATTGCTGGGCTCGGAAAACTGGCACACCGGTGTTCTGGGAATTGTGGCGTCACGGTTGGTGGAGAGATATCACAAGCCTGTCATGATTGCCGCCATTCGAGATGGTATCGCTGTTGGTTCGGGACGAAGTATCGATGGGTTCGATCTTTACAGCGCCATGAAAAAGATGTCCCATTGCTTTCTAAGATTCGGAGGGCATTCCCACGCGGCAGGGTTTACGTTAAAGACAAGTGAGCTGGAGGCGCTCAGAAAAGGTCTGGAAATGGAGGCCGAAGCACATCTCCAGCCAAAAGATCTGATTCCCACCATCCGTGTGGATTCGGAACTCTCCTTCAGGAACATTACCCTGGATGTCATTCATCAGATTAATGCTCTGGCACCCTTTGGTGAGGGCAACCCGGAACCTGTTTTCATAGCCCGTTCCGTAAAGGTTTTTGAATCCCGGGTCGTGGGTGAAAGGCACCTTAAGCTACGACTGGGGCAGGGGGAGCAAGTGCTCGATGCCATCGCTTTCGGTCTTGGCAACCGCCATCCCCTTAAAGGAATTTCAACGGACTTCCTGTTTACACCTGAAATAAACCGATGGAAGGGAACCGAAACCGTACAGCTTAAAATTATTGATCTGGCTCGTTGAAAATCCGGGCCGCCATTTCAATATCTTCCGGGCTGAAGACAAATAAGGCTTTTTGGCTGTCAGTGATTGCGGAACCATAGACGTAATTGATGTTGATCCCTTCCTCACCGAATTTTTGGGCCATTTTGGCCAGGCTTCCCGGCTTATTTTCAATCTCCAGTGCGATCACCGGCAGAATGTCGAAGAGGTAGCCTTTTCGGGACAACAGATCAATGACGTTGTCCGTGTTTTCCGCCAGGAGCCGTATGAGGGCATAATCCGCGGAATCTTTCTTCATGGACCCGTAGCTGGCGGCGGAAGCCACCCGTTTGAGGGATTTCCCCCTTGCTTTGAAAAGGGTCTGAACATATTCCGATGCGTCCTGAATGGTCAGTGCATCAATGTTCAATCCGGCTTCCTCCAGCATGGCCGTCAGTTTGGCCAGTTCTCCGGGAGCGTTTTCCAGGAAAAGTGAAATCTCCGTTCTTACCATCGTAAAATCCCTTCTGCTGGGGGTGAAATTTCAATTGTTGCTGAGGCTGTATCCTTTGGTGGGATTGTAGCCCTTGAAATACCTTAAAAAATCCGAATCCGTTGAAAGAAGCAGAAAACTCTTGTTGTCCATGACGTTCTGGTACACGTCCAACGATTTGACAAACGAGTAAAACTCGGGATCTTTGTTATAGGCCAGGGCATAAAGCGTGGTGGATTCGGCATCCGCCTTTCCCATGACTTCCTGGGCGGTTTTGTAAGCTTCGGATGTGATTTTTTTGAGCTCCTTGTCCCGGTTTCCCTCGATAATACGGGCTTCTCCTTCACCCTCTGATCGGAATTTTTCAGCAATCTGTTTTCGTTCCGCGATCATTCGGGCGTAAACGGATTTCTGAACCTGTTCCACATAGTTCAACCGCTTGATCTCTACATCCACCAGTTCAATGCCGAAGTCTTTCAACTTGGGCTGAGCCTGGTTCAGAATGCCCAGGGTGATTTTTCCCCTTCCCGTGGTGATCGTGCCCAGGGTCCTTTCTTCATCGGCGCGGTCGATGCCCGCTTCGAAGGTGTCCAGTTCTCGGTTGGTATCCCTTACGGTTTCAATCAGTGGATAAGAGGTGATGAAATTTCTGACCGCCGGATCGATAATATCATCCAGCCGGGCTTGAGCGCCCAACACGTTATTTACGGTTTGAAAAAATTTCAAAGGGTCCACGATTTTCCATCGCGCAAAAGTATCAACAGAGATAAAGGTCTTATCCAAGGTGGGCACCTGGCCAGCGTCCCCGTCCCATTCCAGGAGGTTCTTTGGGAAAAAGTTGGCCTGTTGAATGACCGGAATTTTGAAATAGAGCCCGGGGGCGGTTTTGGCCGCGCCGATGGATTTACCAAATTGGGTGATGACAACCTGTTCGGTTTCATCAATCACGTAGGCCCCTGAAAAAATGGCAATTAAAATAATGATAAGGGGAATGATCAGTAGTTTTATTTTCATTTTGTCACTCCTTCGGATGTCCCCAGCGTCAGCAACGGGAGGAAATTTTTCTGTTGGGCGTCCACAAAGAACTTCTTTTCGAGCTTGGGCAGGATGATCTGCATGGCTTCAAGGTAGAGACGCCTTCGGGTCACATCTTCCGATTTGGCATAGGCTTCGTACAGATCCAGAAAGCGGGCCGCGTCGCCCTTTGCCCGGTTTACGCGATCCAAGGCATAGCCTTCCGCAGCCTTGATGGTTTTTTCCGCATTTCCCTTGGCGGCCGGAATCACTTTATTGTAGGCCTCCCTGGCCTGGTATATCATGCGCTCCTTTTCCTGAACGGCCTGGTTCACTTCGTTGAAGGAGGGTTGCACCGGCTCCGGAACATTGGTTTTTTTCATCTCAACATTGACGACTTTGATTCCTGTTTCCGCTTCATCGAGAAATTTCTGGAGCATAATTTTGGCTTTTCCCGCAAGTTCTTCCCGTTTGGAAATCACCTCGTTGATGGAGCTGTCCCCCACCACCAGGCGCATGCTGGCTTCGGCCAGGTCCCTGAAGGTGGTCCGCACATGATGGACTTTAAAAAGGTAGTTGAACGGGTCATTGATGCGGTATTGAACGATCCAGGGCACCACCGCCACATTCAGGTCGCCGGTCAGCATGAGGGATTCATTTTGATAGGAACTTGAAGCGGCATAGCGTGTCCTGACGCCTGCCTCAAGCGTTCGGAAGCCGAATTCTTCCTTGAAGACGTATCGAACCTTGACTTTGGACACCTTTTCGATGCCGCGGGGCAGTTTGAAGCTGAGCCCGGGCTGGGCGGTTCTCACGTATTTCCCAAATCGCTGAACAACGCCCACTTCATCCACCGCCACGGTGTAAAAGCAGCTTGAGCCCAGGAAAAGTGCAACCACCACGACAATGATAAGCCATGACCCACCCGGGAATTTTTTCCTGACGCCTCGGATTTTTTCAAACACTTCATCCATATTGGGTGGTCTTACGGATCCTCCACCCGATACGCTCTTCTTCTTTTCCTGCAATTTGTCCCAGTCCCAAGCCATCTGGCATCTCCTTAATTGAATGTGAATCCAAACCGATCGCAACTCTGAAAACACACGCTAGTTTAGTATGGTGTTGTTATTTTTTGAAAAAGCGCAATGCTGAAGTTATTGATTTGGGCTAAAATGTATCAATAAGCTGGCAGGGTAATTGGAAAATGGTTCCAGGTCAAGAAATATCGGTCTTTTGTTCGAACATCTTGACTTCTTTTAATGGGTTCATTAGGGTTTCAGGCGTTAGGTGTTTTCTCGTTCCCATGCTTCAGCGTGGGAATGCATGCCATATGGGTTTTCGTGCTTATGCGAAGAAAGAGATGAACAAACTAATGACATTGGGCGTCGTCCTTATGATGTTTTGTCTTCTGGGGCCGGGTTTCACAAGCGGGGCTTATGGCGGGCCTTTGGAAGCGGAAACAGGGCGGGATGTCACGAATAGGGATGTCAACCAAGATGAATCCAGAAGCAACGTGGGCGCCTGGCTGGCCTCTCTTTTTTCCAAGCATATCTCGGCGGTTGACGGCGACAGGTGCCCCAGTGAGCCCACCTGCTCCAGCTACAGCGTTCAGGCTTTTAAAAAACATGGTCTGGTGCTGGGGTGGTTGATGACGGTTGACCGTCTGATACATGAGGGGGATGAATGGACGGTGTCGACCGTGAAAAACCGCAACGGGAAAGGGAAGATCATTGATCCCATCGAAAATAATGATTTCTGGTGGTATTCAGATAATGCGCAGCATTCACCCCGGTAGATTCCGATTTTTTTTGCTGCTGCTGGCTTCCGTTATCCTATGGGCGGCGACCCCGGCATTCTCGGAACAGATCGTTATTGACGCTGACGGGCAGTTTGAATTTGCCGGCAGTTTCATGGATAGGGGCGACTACGGGCGTGCCATCAGTGAATTTGAACGCTTTATCTATTTTTTTCCAAATGAGCGGCGGGTTTCTCTGTCCCGGCAATTGATCGGGCTCTGCTATCTTGACTCAGGCAAGTATGATGATGCCCGAAAGGTTTTTGCGCAAACCTTCCGGGCTGATCCGGACAGCCCCATGGCCAAAAAAGCCCTTTTTTTGACCGGGGAAACTTATTACCAGGAGGGTGTTTTTCATAAGGCGGAGAATATTTTTGACGAAGTTTTGAAAAGATATCCTTCCGATTCATTAAGGAATAAGGCGCTTTACCGACTTGGATGGACCCGCATGCAGGAGAACCGCTGGCGGGAAGCATCGGATGATTTCAAGAAAGTCGAAACCGAAAGTCCATTATATGAAAAGGCGCGGCGTCTTTCCCTGGAAAGCCTGAAAGGAGAAGCCCTTCCTTATAAAGATCCCACGACAGCAGGGGTCATGGCGGCGATTTTGCCCGGCTTGGGACATGCCTATGTATCCCGTTACAAAGATGCGGTGGTGGCTTTCCTGTTGAATGGTCTGTTCATTTGGGCGACCGTTGAATCCTTTCATCAGGACCACAATGTGCTCGGAGGGATTCTGGCATTTTTTGAGGTGGGGTGGTATTCGGGAAACATATATAGCGCCGTTAACGTCACCCACAAGTGGAACCGGAAGGTTCGAGATGATTTTCGAAAGGGGTTGTTTGAGAACGTTGATTTTCGCATGTTGAGCTCCGGAAAAATGCCCGCCGGATTGCTGGTAAGCTTTAAATTCTAGGAAACCGTGAACGGTTACAAGTCTGGATAGTGTCCGGTCAATTTCGGTGTAACGCAGTCTTAAGTTTTTCTGCCACGTCACGCATGTTGTTTCCCCAGTCCTCTGCCAGGGGGTCTGCAAACACAACCTTTCCGCCAATGGCATTGGCGATGGTTTCGGCGCTTTTTTCCGAAAACTGAGGTTGTACAAAGATCACCTTTATGCCGTCCTTCCGGGCTTCCTGAATCAATTCCTGGAGCTTTCGGGGGGATGGCTTTTTTCCTTCCAGCTCAATGGGGATCTGCTCCAGCCCATAGTTTTCGGCAAAATAGCCCCAGGACGGGTGGTAGACCATAAAGCTCAGGTTTTGCCCCGTTGTTTGAAATACTTTCTTAAGTTCCAGGTCCAGATCTTTTAGTTCCTCCATAAATACCGTGTAATGGGTTTCATAGACTTTTCTGCCCGCCGGATCAGCCTTGATAAGCCCGTCCCGAATGTTTTTGGCCTGCACCATCACAAGCGGAGGGGAAAGCCAGATATGGGGGTCCATGATGTCGGTGGCGGTTGTTTCGGCCCTATATTCTGTTTTTGTTTGATGATGCCGGTGGCCACCTGCTTTCATGGGGATTTTTGTGATCCCGGCCTGGGTGACCACAATTTTCATCTCCGGATTGACGTCTGCAAATCTCTTGAGCCAGTTGGCTTCAAAAGGCACACCGATGGCAAAATATAACCGGGCTTTCGTCAGACTGACCATTTGCCGGGGTTTGGGTTCATAGGTCGCCGGGTTGGCCCCTGGCAAAACCATAACGGAAATATGGACCCGGTCGCCCCCGATTTTTTTGACAAAGTATTTCTGCGGCAGAATGCTTACCGCCACATTGACGGTTCTTTCGGCGAGGGCCGGAGAGTATCCAAACATGGCCAATAAAAATGTGAGGCTTATAAAAAATGGAAAAAAACTGCACTGGGTTTTAATTTTTTTCACTGGGTTTTCCTCTTTTTTTTGGCAGATTTTGCAATAACTATAAATGATTACAAAATCTCAAGCGTGAACCGCTTGAGGTTTTGCCTTCTCCACAAACCTGGAACAGAATGGCAGGTCTTCTGACTCTCGGATCTTTCTACTTCCCGCGCCTTCTCAACCTATCAGCGTTTCTTGTTCCATGCGAAATTTTCTGTTCACCTGATTTCTTCCAATCCGAAGCATATCCTTCGAATCAGGTTCGATGCGATTCTATAAACGCGGTCACTGGCAACGCCATAATTGCTTATTCTTGGATTGAACTCATTGAGGTCCAAGCCCACGAGTCGCACCCCTTTGGATATGACGTTTCGCAAAAGTCCGCTCAACCGGTATATCTGCTTTTCGTTCAACCCCTGTCGGTTTCTAAAACGAACCCCCTGAAGTGCGTTTCCAGCGCCGATATCCATATCAATTGAGATGTATATGTTGGGTGTTTCTATGTGGTCTATTATGGTGTGAACCTTTGAAGGACTGCTGAGCAGATCCTTTTTGGTGATGAGTGTTACGCCCCTTTTTTTTAACCCCGAAAAATGCCCTGAATACCGTTTGATGCGCGGGTCTTTGATCCGGAATGAGTGTTTGGGAGGGTAATCGCCGATGCCGATGATGTAGAGATTTTTCGGCTGGACCACGCCCTCCTCCAACAGGTGGTAAAGAAATGATGAGGCGTTGTAGGATTCCGGGCGGTTTTTCAAATAGGGATCGTTTGAATCATAAAGGGAATGGGGGTTGGTGTCCATGTCATAGGCAATGGCACCAGATGATATGGATGTGGGAAGCGCATCGGTGTGGCTGTCCAGGACCACCAGACTCACTTTTTCGGGAGAGGCGAGTGTTACCAGCTTCTTAAATACCCCTCCGGTCAATGAGTGGTCAACGGCCAGCATGCAGGGAATCTGAGGGTATATCTTTTCCACCACATGTTCTCCGATCATGTTGGCAAAGGTTCTGCACCCGTCATTATCGATAAATGAGACGAAGTTATCCACGTTGATGTTTTCTTTTTCCCCGGCGGGGGGGATGGGGCGAAGCCAATTCGGCACATCCAGAGACCCGATTTCCTCCCACAGGCTTTGGCCTACTTCATTCCGAATCAACGCCATGACAGAAGAATAGGGGTCATCCTCTTTCGGCCCGTAAGAGATGGCGGCCAGTTTTTCCTGGACCGACTCATCTCGTTCATCGCTATCCATAGGACAGCCAAAAAAAACTACTTTTTTATCAATTATGTTTTCCAGCATTGTCCTGTTTTTAAACCCTTTTTACCGAGTCTGGATAGCCATGACGCTTATGGGAACTTAACATAGTCGAAGTGTGAAAACAGAACAAGGGGTTATTTGGCGGTGAATAAGAGCTTGACAGAGCGTCATCTGGAATATAAAAATGTCTGACTCGCCTGGGTGGCGGAATTGGTAGACGCAAGGGACTTAAAATCCCTCGGGCCTTGCGCCCGTACGAGTTCGATTCTCGTCCTAGGCACCAATAATTTAAAAGGGTTTCAAGTGGTTATAGCTTGCGACCCTTTTTTATTTGACCTAAATTATTGATAACACACTCTTGACACACTTTTTCAACTCCTGTACCTTTCTCCCACAAGTTCCGACACTTAGATTTTAGACCCAATATTCTCAAATAATTTTTTCCAAATTTCTAAAATTGCGAGATTTCAAGAACGAAACTCCTTGACCACCTTTAAAAAATAGGATTAGAACTATGGAAAATGAGATTCAGGCGGACGTTGTATTCTTTAAGACATACCTATGCCACCTTTGCACTCGTTAATAGCGTTGATATCCACGTTCTGGCATGATAAATGGGAATTTCAATAGGGATGATAGAAAAACATTATAGTCATTTGATTCCAAGTTTGTCTGCCGAACAGTTGGCGGGGCAAAGGATGAAATAGAGCTTTTTCAAATAAATAATACCTGAATTAGGATTTTTCTAAAATGTCTGTCAAATATATATTCTTTTCTGCGTTTGCTATAGTGGTAATATTCTTTATTATTGATGTAGTCAAAAATGTGCGTTCATATAATAAAAAAAGAAAAGGAAGAGAGTGACATGGAGTAGATGAAATGTATCTCTTAAAAAGTTTTGGCTCATGAGGCCAGCTGTGTGGCACCGCAAAGGACTCGAAAAAACTGCACTGTGATCACTTTGATATTGTGTGCCCATTCATGAATAGCAACATATTGCTGTAAATATAACTTGTTTACACCACGGAACGGGCGGAAAAAGTTGCGTACTCCTGTCCATAGCCCTTCAATGGTGTTGCTGTGTGCTTCACGGATACCATCACCATCATCGTCACGAGCCCAAACACGTTTACCTGGTTTGTGGCAAACTGTTACATGTATGCGTTGTGAGGCTGGCAAATGGAAGTATGCTTTCCATTCATCTGTATTGACAGCGGTTCCGGGCTGGGCTGCCTCTATAACACTCGGTTCCAAATCTTGTCGTCCACTGTTTTTTTTACCTCAATTCGGATTTGGCCGCCTTCTCGTCCGACAATACCCAAGATGGGTGGGCGGTCGTTGTCCCAAGTTCCGTGCCCCCTGACTTTGTTCGCACGGCACCGTGGTGGATCCTCTGGATCGGGATGTAGAACGCCTTTTTCCCCAGAATTTTGATATAACTCATCAGCCTCTACAACGTTATCCGGCAATGGCTCACGGAAACAGTTATTCTCTACGAAACCCTGAAATTTATGACGACGTTCAAGTAAATGTTTACGATCTATCCCCAGTTCCTTTGCCAGATGGAGGGTCGGTGTGCCTTGAGCAAAACCCTGCAAAATACGCACAATGACTGAGCAACGATGATGAGTCCCTTTCCAAGCAGTATCAGAAAAGGCGTTGTATACACACCCGCATGAGCAAAGGAAATAAAATATTGGCGCCCTATCTCGCCGGTGAACTTTACACTGTTCAACAGGTTTTTTGCATTTGGGACAATGCAATCCACCTGGGTGGAGAATTTTTACTAGAAATTCGTAGCATTTCTGCTCATCCATCAGGCCTATTATCGAGAATATTAACATAGGTTCCTCCCGTCATATGGTATAAGTCGGGAACCTATTATTTACTATTGGAGATTATTTGTCTACTAAATTATTTTCACACACTTGGCCTCATGAGCCGAAATTGTTAAGGCTTCAAAAGAAGGGGCACTGGTTACCTCTGATTTGAAACAAGGCGAAAAAAAGCTTTTAAATGCCCTACGTGTCGCTTACGAAGATGGGGTTATCACAGAAGTAGAGCGTGATACTATTAACTCCATTGCCATGCAGCAAGAAATCTCAAAGGAGCGAATAAGAGAGTTACAGAGTAAGGTGGCTAAAGAGTTGGGGATTACAGCTGATACCATTTCCACTGATGCCCCTGCTGTATCCGAGGAAAAGCTACTTAACGCTTTGCGCGTCGCTCTCCATGATGGCATCATCACCGACACAGAAAGAGATAGGATTAAAAGCATCGCTATACAAGAGGGAATCCATGAAGATCGCTTTTTGGCATTAGAACAGGTAGTTAAGGATGAATTACCTCCAATAGTCCGGGAGGTCAAAGAAACTGAGAATATTGCAGACAAAGCAACTGATGAGGATAAGGTGAATTCTGCAAAGCAGGAAGATCTTGAGCACGAAGCACCCAAGGACTGGCCGAAAATCGGTTTTGATTTTTTGCAAAAAGTGCAGACGTCTATCGAACCAAATCTACCCTTTGACCCTCAAGCTCGCAGCGATAACACGGATATAGAAAATGACTTTTGGGCCTGGTGGCATTGCAATCCAAAGCATTATTTTGCAGTGTCTCTTGTGGGCAAGCGTACGCCCAATGTAAGCATTGAATGGGGCTTTTACAGTGAACATGAGAAAAGAGACCCTCTATTAAGAAAAATTGCAACCTATATTCAAGAACATAGTGTGATCCTGGACGCTGAAGAGGAAGATGAGGCTGACTTGGAAAAAGATCACTATCAATTCTTGCCGGATAATCAGCTTTGTGTTATCGCAGATCGTAGAATCAAGATCTCTGAACTTTCAAATTCTAATCTCATTGACGACATTTCAAATGAATTCATCGACTTCATAAAGAAGGTCTGGCCCATTATCAGCTCTCGGTACAAGGAGGAGGAAGGATAGAATTACCAGCAAAGAGACAATTCTTATCTTGAATAGTATGCCTGATCGTTCAATATATCTGTTGCTTTTTCTGTTAAACGTGAAAAACCTTGTCGAAGCCTGACTACCATTTGAACAAATAAAAACTTCCAGCGAGGAAGATTCTTGAAGGATGCGGCTGATTGATGTAACAATACATTAGGGTTTTGGTACAGATGCGGGTTTGAAAACGATCTCAAATACAAAGAGATCGTCAGGGACATTTGGTGCCAAGATGGGCTGCTGAAATGGAGTGTGGAGAAGACGCAAGATCAGACCATGAGATAATTTATTACGACTATGCCAGAGGACTATGTTTTCGAGTTATTCTGGACAAGTCTGCGACGATGTTTCCTGCTCAGGATTGCCTCGTCAGGCTCATGATCAGGGCCGCAGCGAAGTCCTTATCCAGGGCGTTTAAACGAAACACTTCTTTTCTTGCTTTGCCCGACCTGTTTATCTGAATCCCATCAAAGCCAACGTCAATTCCAATAATCTTCTTGAAGGTAAAATCCCTCGCGATAGCATCTCCTACAAAGGCCAAACGTCGATTGGTTATTACCAATGCGCCAACGTCTACTTTTTTCATTGAACCATAGTTTACTCTTTTTCCGGCATAAATCCTTGGATTGAGGAAAAGCTTCCTGGGGAGAATATCACCGAGCCCAAATGAAGTACCCACATACACCGTTTTTGTTACATTCTCGTACAGTTCGCATTCTTCGCAGAAATAGCAGACTTCCCCGCGTTTAGGGATATAGAATGCGGGCGGTTCAATCCCTTCAATTGTTCCATCAAGAATCTCCCTCACTTTGTTCACCTTAGACACAAATTGGTTTGCATAATCAATGTGGGCGTCATCAATTGATAATGTTTTGGAGAAACGGTTCAGAAACACAAATTCATTATCGTCTATTTCTAAATCTTCAGACATATCATAAAGGACGTTCAGGAAAACTGAATGGTGAACTTCGTTGATGACTTCACCGGATATTTCATGCTGCTTGATTATTGATTGAAGCTTACTAATTTCTTCGTCTGACAAATCGTGATTTACCAGGGCCTGAAGCAATTCTGTTTCATAAATCTCCCTGCCCTGCTGTTGATTTAGGGATTGCCGTTCAGATGCCCTTAGACCGCTATAGAATAATTTCACAAGAGGAATACAGAGAACAATCCCGATTCCCAGAGGGAGCCATGTCTTTAGAGTACATATTTGTTCAAACATGATGTTAAAATCAAAATCACTCCCACTTAAAATGATTATTGTGGAAATAGTGCTTGCCGCAAACAGGATAATGACCGAAAAAAGCATTGACATAAAACAGCGTTTTTTCTGTGGCGTCTGATCAGGGATATATTTGTATTTATTGTACAATAAAATCCCGGCCACAATTGGAAATAAATAAAGTATTGCCACAGCCAGAAGCAAAACGAACAGAACGAGAATGCCTCCACCACCCCCTCCGCTTGACTTTTTCCGCCGTTTCGCCATGATGCCCCTTCCCTAAAATAGATAATATATCGCTTTTTCTGAGGGAGCTTAGAAGGAAAGCACTTGTGTGTCAAGGTTCATTTTTTTGGTGTTTCGGTTATGACGATGTTATGAGGTAGTGGTTTATTGGTGTAAAATCAGTTGCAATATTGGCTCATACCTTGAAACAGTTTCGTCTTTCTACACCACTACATCTTGTGGTCGCGCAGCTCATCGACCATTAATCCCAGATTCCAGGTTACCTATATTATTCTTGAATTTCAAGATATTCAAAAAAAGTCAGGACTACATCTTGCAGCCTTTACTTTTCGGCCGTCGCTCTGTCCCACCTCAAATCGTTGATTGAAGTGGACCCCCTACCGCCCAATGGGCCTTGCGGGCAGGAGGATTTCCGTCTAGATTTTTCCCAGTAACTGCCGGGCGATGGTGATTTTCTCCATCTCTTTGGTCGCCTCATATATTTCCACAATTTTTGCATCCCGGTAGAAACGCTCAATGTCGTATTCGTTGATAAACCCGTAGCCCCCGTGCAGTTGCAGGGCATCGTCGGTTACCCGGACGCCCGTCTCTCCGGCCATCCATTTGGCCATTGCAATGAGTTTGGGATCGGTCCTGCCGCTGTCCAGAAGCCAGGCCGCCTGATAGGTCAGGACTCTTGACGCTTCCACCTTCGTAGCCATTTCAGCCAGTTTAAATTGAATGGCCTGAAATTTTCCCACCGCCTGACCAAAAGCCTCTCTCTTTTTCACGTGCTTAATGGCCATTTCCAGGGCGCCCTGGGCCACCCCTACCCCCTGGGCTGCGGCCACGACCCGGTTGATGTTAAACAGTTCCATGGTTTGGGCAAAGCCGTTCCCCTCTTTTTCGCCCACCAGGTTTTCCTTGGGAACCCTCACATTGTTGAACGACAACTCCGCCGTGTCCGAAGCCCTGATCCCCATTTTTCCCCTTATTTTTGACGCCTCAAAGCCTACCCGATCCGTTTCCACCATCAGGATGGAATGGCGATTGTAGCGGGATTCGGCATCCGGGTTTGTAACACAGAAAACAGCCAGATACTTGGCGATGGTCCCGTTGGTGATAAATATTTTACTCCCATTAATGATATATTCATCGCCATCTTTTACAGCAGTTGTTCTTGCCCCGAAAATATCGCTGCCGGCGTCCGGTTCGGTGATGGCGGCGCCCATGATGGCCTCGCCTGTGGGAATAGGGGGAAGATATTTCTGCTTTTGTTCAGGAGTGCCGTGGTTTTGTAAATACTCGGCCCCGAAAGCCGCCAGCAGCACGCAGCCGCAGCCGGGATCCACCCGCCAGAATTCTTCCATGATCAGACAACTTTCAAAAAGGCTCAGGCCGGCGCCATCGTATTCTTCGTTGATAAACCCACCCACAAAACCCAGTTCGCAGGCCTTTTTCCAGAGTTCCATTGGAAATTCTTCTTTCTGATCATACTCTTTGGCGATGTCCCGGATTTCACCTTCAGCAAATTCCCTGGCGGCCATTTTGATGTCCATCTCTTCCTTGCTCAACTCGAAATTCATGGCAACTGCCTCCTTACATAACGATTGAATTCAAACTAATTTTCACCTATATTGTTCCAAGCTAAAAACACATCTACTACGAAACAAAACCCCTCAAAGAGGCTTTTCCATGGAATCCGATACTATCCGTTACAACGCCCGGGAAGGCGTTGCCGTTATAACCCTCAATCGACCGGAGGCCCTAAACGCCCTGAACGAAGAGATGAAAGACAGCTTGAAAAAGGCCCTCTTAAAAGCGGCAGACGACGAAGCGGTCCGTGTGGTTATCCTGACGGGCGAAGGCCGGGCTTTTTGCGCGGGCGCCGATCTGAAACGTTTTAAAGACGACTATGAACATTTCAAACGCACGGGGGAACCCTCCCGGTTTTATGACATTTCCCTGCCAAGGATTCTGGCCTTTTACCCCAAACCCATCCTGGCCGCCATAAACGGTCCGGCAGTGGGGGTGGGCATGACCATGGCGCTTACCTGCGATATCCGCTTGGCATCGGAATCGGCCACCTTCAGCTGTCCCTTTACCCGGATCGGCCTGACGCCCGAATTCGGCAGCGCCTACTTCCTGCCTCGCCTGGTGGGGTATTCCAAAGCCGCTGAATGGGTTCTGACCAGTAGAATGATAAAAGCTCAAGAGGCCCTTTCTACCGGGCTGATCAGCGAAATGACGGCTTCCCATGTGGATGTGCTCGAAGAAACACGGAAGATGGCGCTTACCATCGCCGCCATGCCCGAAATGGCGATCCTCTCAGCGAGGAAACTCCTGCGCCAAGCCATGGATATGGGCCTCAATGAAACGCTGGAGGAAGAAACAAAAGTTCTTCAGGATTGCCAGAAAGAGCATGACCATTATGAAGCCGTCATCCGGGTCATGGAACAGGTTCGGGGAAAATAGACAATTGTTACGAACCCATATCCCATACAATAAAGCCCCGGGATTTTGAAACCCGGGGCTTTTGCTCAGTTTCTCTGATGCTTCGAATCCCTGAAAAATGAATTAGAGATCCTTGGGGCTGCGCCAACCGGTCAAAGGCACCAGGCACTTCTTTTCCACATCGGCCTTAAAAAGCTTCACCTTTTTTGCCGGCGCATGGCTTTTGGACGTATAGGTTACCAGCGGAAAGATGCCGCCGGTGTCAAAATCCCGAAAGGTTTCCAGAGCATTTTTCAGCGTGTCGGGAGTCAGGTCTTTGCCAGCTCTTTTGATGGCTTCGGCAAAAAGCATGGACACGCCGACGCCACCGATATACAGGCTGGTCAGCTTTGGGTTGCGGTTGTATTTTTTGGCGATTTCCCTAACCAACTTGATGCCGGGCGTATCGTCGGTCCAGCTCCCCACAAATCCGGACCCGATATAATTTTTGGCGGCCGGGCCGCAGGCTTTTACCAGAAGATCGTCCGTAGCCCAGTTAAAACCAAAAACCTGGGGCCAATAGTTGTATTTTTCAGCGGTTTTCAAGAAGGAAATGATGGGCGGCAGCACATCACAGGTGATGACAATGTTGGCGCCCGCTTTCTGCAGCGCCAGCACCTGGCTCGAGGCATCCACGGCGCCCGTGGGCAACACCAGTTCGGCCACAACGGGAATATTGTATTTGGCGGCCCGTTTTTTAACGGCATCAAGTCCCTTCTTGCCGTATTCTTTTTTGGTATAGACCACGCCGATCTTCTTATCTTTCATTTTGAGATCATCGTTGATGTAATCCACGATCACCTGGTATTGCCACTCGTAAAGGGCGCCCAAAGCAAAAATGTAGGGGTTCAAGGGGTCGAAGAACTCCAGGGCCATGGCGTTGGGGATATTGACGATCTTGTAACGTTCGATGTTTTTCATGTTGGCGATGGTTTGATTGGTGCCTCCCGTGGTCATGACGGTCAGGACCTTATCCCTGGCGATGAGTTTTTTGACCGCGGCAACGGCTTTGGGCGCCTGAAACCCATCATCTTCCCAGATCATCTCTATTTTGCGTCCGTTGATGCCCCCCTTTTCATTGATGTAGTTCATGTAATCGATCATAGCGTTTCCCTGAGGAATTCCCAGGGCCGCAACAGGGCCTGTTTTAACCAGCACAAACCCCAGTTTGACCGAATCATCCGTTACACCCCGGCTGGATGCCAGCGCCAACCCGGCACTCAAAAGAAATGCCAACCAAACCAATGCCGTCATTCTTGCCCATCTACCTGATTTTCTCATACCTTACCCTCCTTTTTGTTTAGGCGCCCGAGTTTTCAAAAAAAAGAAAGCTCGGGCGAGTTTAAAAGCCGTTAATATGTAAAAGGCCAGTTTTTGAATCCAACCTTTATCCGCTGCCAGATGGCATTCAATCCACCCGGTTCGAAAATTAGGAACAACATGATCAGAAGTCCGAATACGGCAATATTCCATTCTTCATCGTAGCGGCCCTGCATGGCGGGGATCACGGACTCTATCCCCTGGGCCAGCAGCTTGATGCCTTCGGGTACCACCACAATAAAAATGGCACCGAAAATGGAACCGAGGATGCTGCCCAGGCCCCCGATGACGATCATGGCCATGTACTCCACCGAGGACATGAGGGTGAAGTGTTCCGGGTGAATATGCCCCATAACATAGGCATACATGCCCCCCGCCACACCGGCGTAAAAGGAGCTTAAGGCGAAGGCCATCACCTTATACCCCGTTAGGTTGACCCCCATGACTTCCGCTGCAATGTCCCGGTCTCTCACCGCGATGAATGCCCGGCCGATCCGCGTACGGACAATATTCTTGGCCGCGATGATCATAAGCGTCGTAATGCACAGGAGAAAGTAATACATACTTTCGTCCGTATCCAGGGTATGACCCAGCACACTGACTTCAGGCATATACATGCCCCGTTCGCCGCCGGTCAGACTTCCCCAGGTGATCAATACATACTCCACCATCACGCCGAAACTCATGGTGGCCATGGCAAGATAGAGGCCCTTGAGTCTCAGGCAGGGAATCCCCACCAGAATTCCGGCAGCGGCGCTGACCAGGCCCCCGGCGGGAAGCGTGATCCAGAAAGGCATCCCAAGGCCTTGTCCCAACAGGGCGGCAGTGTAAGCGCCGATGGCCAGAAAAGCGGCATGACCCAGGGAAATCTGGCCCGTAAACCCGGTGAGGATGTTGAGTCCCACGGATGCCACAACCGCAATGCAGGAGAGATTCACCATATAGACGATGTAAGAATCCGAAACATAGGGCAGGATGAGTAATCCGAGGATAAACAGGCCCAACCAGCACTTACTCCAGATGGTGTCCAGGAGTTTAATATCCTCGTGGTAACTCTCGCAAAAGGTTTTGCTGCGTATGGGCATAATCGTTAGACCCTTTCCACTTCTTTGGTTCCGAACAGCCCGTAGGGCCTTATCATCAATACCAGAAACAACACCGCAAAAGGCGTCACATCCTTGATGCCGCCCCCCACGATCTGGTCCAGATATCCGCCGGCCAGGTTTTCCAGGATGCCGATGGTGAGCCCTCCGATGATGGCCCCGGGAATGCTCTCGAGCCCTCCCAGAATCACGGCGGGAAAAGCGCTGATGGCCACAAAAGCCAGGCCTACGTTAAGGACCATGACATTGGCCAGACCCACGCCGGCAAGTCCCGCCACCAAAAACGAGATCCCCCATGTCAACGCGTACACCCGCTTGATGTTGATCCCCATGAGGGTGGCGGTATCCTGATCATTGGCCGTGGCTCTCATCCCTAAGCCCAGACGGGCGAACTTGAAAAAGAAGAAAAATAGGAGCATGAGTGAAAAGGAGATGATCATGCTCCAGAGATGATTATGACTCAGCACGATGCCCCCCACATGGAGGGGTTCCACGGGAAAAGGACTGGGAAAGACATAATTGTGGTGCCCGAAGATGATGCCGGCCATGGAGCGCAGGAAGATGCTCAGACCGATGGTGATCATGACCACGGAAAAAACCGGCTCTCCCAACAGGGGCCGGATGACCAGACGTTCGGTCAGCGCCCCCAGCAGGGCCGACGCAACCAGGGTGAGGGGTACGGCCAGCCAGAAGGGAACCCCGAAGCCCACCAGATAATAGGCGATAAACGCCGCCACCATGATCGCCTCCCCCTGGGCAAAGTTGATGACGCCGGTACCCTTGTAAATGAGCACGAACCCCATGGCAATGAGCGCATAGAGGCTGCCCACGGCTATTCCGCTTATGACCAGTTCCAGGAAATACATGCACGCCTCCTCAAATGGGGTTTCCTCATCCTAATACATGGCCTCAATGATCTGTTTGAATTTCTTTTCCACGGTGGAACGGCGGACCTTCATGGTGGCCGTCACTTCGTCGTCGTCCTGATCAAGCTCCTTGGTGAGGATGGTGAATTTTCTGATTTTTTCCACTCGCGCCAGCTGTTCGTTGACCCCATCCACCTCCCCCCCAATGAGCTTTATAACCTCATGGTTTTCAGCCAGGCTTTTGTAGGTGGTGTAGGCAATGCGATTTTCCTGGGCCCAGTCGGAAACATTGTCCAGCTCAAGTTGAATCAGGGCTGAGAGGTATGGACGACCGTCGCCCACCACAATGCCCTCTTTGATGAAGGGGCTGAATTTCAGTTTGTTCTCGATTTCGCTGGGGGAGATGTTTTTCCCGTAAGCGTTGATGATCAGGTCTTTCTTGCGATCCACGATTTTGAGCTGACCCTCATCTGTGAATTCGCCCACATCACCGGTCATGAGCCAACCCTCATCGTCAAAAGTGGCGGCGGTTTGCTCTGGACTGCCGTAGTAGCCCTTAAAAACGGAATCGCCCTTGAGCATGATCTCACCGTCCGAGGCCAATTTGATTTCGATCCCCGGGATGGCCTGACCCACCTGACCGGCGCGAAAGATATTGTTTTGAGGGATGACGCTGATTCCCGAACACTCGGTCATGCCGAAGCACTCCCGAACCGGCACCCCGATGCCATGGTACAAACGCATCAATTCCTGGCTCATGGGGGCAGCGCCGCTCACAAAAATGGATCCGTTTAAAAGGCCCATGGAATTCTGCAGCGCTCTAAAAAGGAGCAGGTAGCCAATCCCGTAAAGAATTTTCCAAAAAAAGGGCACCTGCTTTCCCGACAGCCTTAGGCCCGCCACTTTGTCCCCAATAGGCATCACGGCCTTATATACCCACCGCTTAATAAAAATGGAGTCTTTTATCTTGATATTGATGTTAGAGTGCATTTTTTCCCATATGCGGGGAACCGACAAAAAAGCGGTGGGAGAAATTTCCCGCAAATCTTCCTGCAAGGTTGCGACGCTTTCGGCAAAATTCACGGTACACCCTGCCCACATGGGAAAAATCATGGAAAAACTCCTCTCAGCAATATGGCAAAGGGGGAGTGCCGAGACAAAAGAGTCTTTTTCATTGAAGGGGATCACTTGACTGAGCCCCTCGATCATGGCCACCATATTGCGGTGGGTAATCATGGCGCCTTTGGGTTTACCCGTGGTGCCCGAAGTGTAGACCATGACCCCCACATCATCCGGCTCAACCGCCTCCACCATTCGTTCGAACGCTTCCCCATCTTGTCGATGGCGGGCAATTCCCAGCTTTTCTACCGCCTCAAAGCTGATGATCATGGGGTCTTTATAGTTTCTGAGTCCTTTCATGTCGATGACAATAATTTGCTTCAAGAGAGGGAGGCGGGCCTTGATCTCAAGAATTTTGTCCACCTGTTCCTGATCTTTGCAGACCACCATGGAGGAATCGGAATTTTCCAGTACGTACAAGCATTGTTCAGCCACATTGGTGGGGTACACCCCGATGGCAATGGCGCGGCAGGCCTGGGCTGCAATGTCCGCGTAGAGCCATTGCAAGCAGTTATCTCCCAGAATGGACACCTTGCCTTCCCGGTCCTCGAGACCCAGTTCTTTCAGCCCCAGCGCGAAATTGCGCACATGCTCCCAATACTGGCTCCAGCTCACTTTTTGCCAGATTCCCAAATCCTTTTCGCGAAGGGCGGTCCGGTCCCCATAGCGCAGGCGATTGCGTTTGAAAAGTCTGGGGATGGTCAGTTTATCGACGGCAATTTCTTGTTTCATGCCTGGTCGCCCTCCCCCAGGTATGCTTCAATGACTTTAGGGTCTGCCTGGATCTGGGCCGGCGTGCCGTCGGCGATCATCACACCGAAATCGAGCACCGTTACCCGGTCTGCAATGTCCATGACCACGCCCATATCGTGTTCAACCATCAGAATGGTCGTGCCCAGTTCTTCCTTGACATCCAGAACGAAGCGGGCAATATCTTCGGTTTCCTCCACATTCATGCCGGCTACCGGCTCATCTAAAAGCAGCAATTTTGGATTGTTGGCCAGGGCCCGGCCCATTTCCACCCGTTTCTGAATACCGTAAGGCAAGGAACCCACCGGCTTCTTCCTGACTTTTTCGATTTCCAGAAAATCAATAATCTCTTCCACTTTCAGCCGATTAGCGGCTTCTTCCCTCAACGCGCGACCATAGAATAGCGCGCCCGTCAGAATGCCCGTTCGCATGTGAAGGTGTCGCCCAAGGAGCAGGTTGTCGATGACGGTCATGTGTTGAAACAGTTCGATGTTCTGAAAGGTGCGGGCCACGCCTAAGCCCGCAATGCGGTGAGGCTTCATTTTGTTCAATACCTGCCCCTCAAACAAGGCCTCCCCGGATGAAGGCCGATAGATGCCGCTGATCACATTGAAAAGAGACGTCTTTCCAGCGCCGTTGGGGCCGATCAGGGCGTGAATATGTCCCTGCTCAACTTCAAAGGCCACATTGGACAGTGCGGCAATCCCTCCGAACCGGACTGTGACATCATTTATTTCCAACTGGGCCATGTGAACACCCCTTTAGGACAACCAGCGTTTTCGTCGTTTGTAGTGTTTTACCTGGGCGTAGTTTTTGCGATCTTTCTTGTCGGTGACGCCCAGGTAGAATTCCTGCACATCCTCATTCTCTCTGAGTTGCCCACAGGGACCGTCCAGCACAATGCGGCCGGTTTCCATGATGTACCCGTAAGAGGCGAAATTGAGCGCCAAATTCGCGTTCTGCTCCACCAGCAAAAGGGTGGTATCTTGATCCTGGTTTATTTGTTTCAATATTTCAAAAATGCTCTTCACCACCAGGGGCGCCAGGCCCAGGGAAGGTTCATCCAGCATAATGAGCCTAGGCTTCGACATGAGTGCCCGGCCCACCGCCACCATCTGTTGTTCCCCTCCGGACAGGTAAACCGCTCGCTGGTTGCGTCTTTCCCTGAGAACCGGGAAATAGTTCATGACTATTTCCAGGTCTTTTTTCACTTGGCCGCGGTCAGAGCGGGTGAACGCCCCCACCACAAGGTTTTCCACCACGGAGAGATCCGAGAATATGCGACGACCCTCGGGAACCATGGAAATCCCATTCCGGACGATCCGGTCCGGGTCATCATCCTGAATCTCTTTTCCATCGAAGGATATGGTTCCGCCTTCCAGATCACCATTTTGTAGTCTGAGAACGCCGCTGATGGCCTTCAACGTGGTGGTCTTTCCCGCGCCGTTAGCTCCCAGGAGAGCCACAATGTCTCCCTTTGCCACGGATAGGGATATGCCCTTCAACACCAGGATTACATCGTTATAAACCACCTCGATGTTATTGACTTCAAGCATCCTGCACTCCGTTTTTCAGCACCAAGCCATGGAATAGAAGCTGCCTAAAGGTTTTAACGAAAACCGAACCCTCAAGCACATCCCTGCTGCGCTGCCACTGCAAAAGAATCCCGTCGTGAAAGGCAATGATGGTGTAAGCTGCCGTGTGGGTATCCAAATCGGTATCAATGAGACCCTGAAGTTTGCACTCTTCCACAATCCGGCGCAGAAAACGGGCGTATTTGGAATATACTCGTCCAAATTCAGAATCAAACTGATCATGGCCCGATCCCGAAAACTCCGCTGAAATAATCGTTGCCAACAGGCAGAGCTCACGGTTTTTTTCCGCAAAATCCGCCGCGTAGTTGAAATAGTGGTGAAGTTTATCCAAGCCGTTGCCGTTAACGTCCTGAACCTCTGAGATGAGTTGATCCAGAAATTCAACCTCAAATTTTTTAATGAGGGTCAGCAACAGATCTTCTTTGCTGGAAAAATGGGCATATAGCGCCCCTTTGGTGAGTCCGGTGGCGTTGGCGATGGCCGCAATGGAAGTGCCATGGTATCCATGGGCCACAAACAAGCGGGTACTTGCTTCAAGGATGCGGGCCACGGTTTCTTTGCTTTGAATGGCTTTTGCGGTTAAAGGTGACAACAGGGTTTTCCCTCACAAAATTGGGGCCGTCTTGCATACTAATCGTTTAGAATCTAGTAATAATCCAGGTCACCGTTCATGACGGTAAAACCCTTTTCCCGTCTTTTGTCCCAAATTTTTCTGCTCCACCAGTTCGCCCATCTTCTCTGATGGTTTGAATCGCGCACCATATTCCCGGGTCAACCCTTCCAACGCATGAAAAACCACATCCACCCCGGACATATCGATCAGTTGGAAAGGGCCTATGGGATGGTTAAAACCTAAGCGCATGGCTTTATCAATATCTTCAATGCTCGCGATTCCTTCTTCATGAATACGCAAGCATTCGGCAATCATGGCGCTGATGGCCCGGCTGGTGATAAAGCCCTGGGCGTCTTTGCAAACAACCGTCTCCTTGCCGAGAGCCGCACAGAATTCGAGGGTTACTTCAAGGGTTTCCGGGGATGTTTCATCGGCTGTGACCACTTCGATCAACTTCATGACCTGGGGCGGAAAAAACCAGTGCGTACCGATGACCCGATCCGGTCGTTTGGTAACATCGGCAATGGAAGCGATGCTCAACTCCGACGTATTGGTAGCCAAAACAGCATCATCAGGTGCCAAATCGTCAATCTCAGTGAAAACCCGACGTTTGAGCTCAAGGATTTCCGGAACGGCTTCAATAACATACTGAGCATCCGCCAACGCCAAGGATGAATCCGTGGTAAACCGCAGCCGAGCCAGAGCACTTTTGGCTTCAGCCTCTTCCAATCTTTTCTTGGTCACGGCAGAGGCTAACTTTTTTTCAATTGTGGCACGGGCCTTTTGAAGCACATCATCATTCACATCCCGCACCGTCACCATAAAACCGGCCTGAGCCACCACCTGGGCAATCCCCGCGCCCATGAGTCCCGCACCGATCACCGCAACATTTTTGATTTTGTTCACACCCCTACCTCCCGATATACAACCATTCACGGTTCAAAGTTTTTAACCGTAAGCGATTAGATTTATTGTAACCGTTCACAGGGTGCAGGGGACAGTTATCAGGGGGCAGGATGAGATTTGAATATGAATCGAGTCTGATTTTTCCGCATCCTGACAACTGCACCCTGAAAACTGCACCCTGTGAACATTTACGATTTATCACAACTAGCACCGTTCAAGCATCACCGCAGTGCCAACGCCTCCTCCGGCGCAAAGACCGGCAACCCCCAGCTGCAAACCCTGTCGCTCCAACTCATAATAGAGTGTCACAATCAAACGGGCTCCCGTACAACCCACCGGATGGCCAAGAGAAATACCGCTGCCATTGACATTGGTCTTTTCCCTGTCCAGTCCCAGCTCTTTTTCACAGGCCAGATAATAAGAAGCAAACGCTTCATTGACTTCAAACAGATCCACATCCTCCAGCACAAGTCCGGTCCGGTCCAAGACATCCTTGATGGCGGGTACGGAAGCGATGCCCACATAATGGGGGTCCACCGCCTTGGTACTGAAGGCTTTGATTTCAGCCAGGGGTTTGAGACCGAGCTCTTTTACTTTATCCTCCGAAGCCAGCACCAATGCCGCCGCCCCGTCATTTAGGCTGGAAGCATTACCCGCGGTGACGGAGCCGCCCTTTTGAAAAGCAGGCTTCAATTTTGCCAATTTTTCTAAACTGATATCCCGCCGGGGATTTTCGTCGGTATCCAAGATTTTAGGGGGTTTCTTTCCCTTTGGCACTTCAACCGGTACGATTTCCCTGACAAAGCGTCCTTCATCTATAGCGCGGACGGCCCTTTCATGGCTGTAGGCGGCCAGTTCATCCTGATCATGGCGGCTCAGGTCATATTTCTCCGCCAGCCGTTCGGCCGCAATCCCCATACCGCCCCCCACCGGATATTCCTGCATGGCCTTCCACAGCAAATCCGTTGTTTCCATGTGCCTGAGCCGCTGTCCCCAACGTGCACTGTCCAGGATATAAGGGGCATTGGACATGGATTCCACGCCACCTGCAACCACAACACCGGCCATGCCCTGAAGAATCGTCATAGCACCGAGAATGGCCCCCTGCATAGAAGAGGAACATGCGCAGTTAATGGTATAGCCGGGGATCTCATAGGGAAGCCCAGCCAGGAGTGATGCCACTCTGGCCACATTTTGTTCCAGAGGCGCCAGGCAGTTTCCCATGATCACCTGATCCACCTGATCCTTTTGTAAATCAGCGCGGGAAATGGCATTTAAAATGACAAGCTGTGCCAGATCCAATGGCTTTACGGTCCGCATTGATCCGCCAAAAACGGTGATGGGCGTACGCACCGCGCTCACTAAAAATAACTTTTGGAGCATCGTTAATCCTCCCTGATATTTTTCACCACAAGGCAATCATCTGCCAAAGATAAAGGCCCTAAACAATACATACCGATCGTTTAGTATCTTTAATAAACACTTTCTTGATTGTCAAGAATTTTTTAAATGATTTTTATAAAAAAAGAGGTGTGTAAAGTAGACCGCTAAGACAGGTTCTTTTCCCACCGTTTGATCATGAGATCCGGACTCATTTCCAATAAATGATTCCGGGCCAGGAATTCCGAAAGTGAATATTGATTTCCCTGGTGCCACCAACTTTTCAGTATCCGCCCTGTCTCGGGTTCAAACATCCAACGGGTTCCAAGTCGTTCTCTCAGGTGACTTTCCAGAACCGTTTCCGCCATCCAGCCGAGCACATAGTCCAGGCAGTACAATTCTGGAACCAGATCGAAAAGATGACTTTCCGGCTGATAATAAAAACCGGTATAACGTGCCATGGTTTGCGCGTAGGGTTCTCCACTTGAAAGATCCCCCCGTGTGAACATGTCATATTCCGATAGAAATTTTGCCGCATATCGTCTGAACATGGCAAGATCCTTGAGGGTCTTATGATAGGCTAGGATTTTCGAATCCTCAGTGGAAAGTCCCATAAAGTCTTTCAGAAATGGGTTTGAAAGAGCCAGGTTCTGAAGCAGGAAGGCAAAGGATTCAGACAGGGCAAAAGAGGTCCCCATATCCCGCATGACCATGGAGAGATCCGGCGAAGTGAAAACAGCCGAGAGTCCATGGCCTAATTCATGCCACAGTGTTTCCAGGTCGCCCCATCCCTCTTCGGGACGCATCAAAACGTAAATATCTTCCGGAACCTGCAACATCAGGCAGATGGCCTGAGCGCTTTTACCCGGTTCTCGACCCAGTTCCAGAGTGAGCCCGGGGGTCTTCGCCGGATCAATACCCCAGATGTTAAAAAACGGAGTCAGCGCATCCAAACCCTTTCCGGGAAACAGGTCATCGAATTGCCTTAGACTTAACAGGTTAATGGCATCAAATCGTGTAAGATCAGACAGAGGTCGAGCGAATTTCTCATGGCACCACCTTTCCATGGCCCCAAAATAGAGTTCATCCGTTGCTTCAAGGAGTTCTTTTAATAATTTATAATAAGAAGCATAATCGACCCCCTTCTTTTCCTTGCAGTATACCACGTAGTTTTCATAGCCCAATTCATCCGTGAGAATTTTCAGCAGGATCTTCCAGTAATTCAAAGCAAACGGCTTTAAAAATTTGCAGAGGGGCCCGGTTTCTTTCTGAAGCACCTGTCGCTTTTCATAATTGCTGGATTTTTGACACCAGGGAATAATCTCCCTGAAGTAGATTTTTTCTTCACCCACGTGTGCGGCAGCACCTTTCATCCAGGCTCGCATTTCGTTTTCGTGGGGCAGCAGGGTCCGTTGAAGATAGTGATCGATCAAGGCAAATCGCAACCGCTGTTTTTCCGGTTCCATGGCAACATGATCGATATCCGAAAGCGTCTCGAGGCTGACAAAGTCGTCATATCCTTCGTACAACTCATAGGCTTTAAAAGGGATGCTGTCTCCGTTCCAGAGGGAAAGGGCTTGGAAGTTCCATCTGTAATTAAGATGATAAAGAGTGTTTTCGATTTCCGAAAGGCTGAATGGTGATGGTTTCATAATGTCTCGATCTTCATGGGTTTAAGAGTTTCATATTTTCTAATAGAAAAGCCCATGAAAAGCGCTGATTCAATGCCATTCGCCATTTTATAATTGATTTTTTTTTAACTTCACCATTCTCGATGGAAAGAACGCTTTTCAATAAAAATTCAGAATTGTGAAATTTTTTTCTGCGATTTTTTCTGAATTTCATGTATATGTTTTCGCTGGATAAAAAGCTACAAATCAGAAAAGGAGAAATCATGGAAGATATTTTGAGTCAGGTCAAAGAGATTCTGACCGTTTATGGCATTCGCGTTATTGCGGCTCTGGCCATATTTATAATCGGTCGCTGGGTTGCCAAGGGACTTCGAAACCTGCTTCGTCGTATAATGAAACGCGGCAAGGTAGATAAAACACTCATTTCATTTGTATGCAACCTCTCTTATGTCATCCTGCTGGCGTTTGTGATCATCGCAGCCCTCAGTAAACTGGGAATTGAAACCACATCGCTCATTGCCATCCTGGGTGCCGCGAGTTTGGCCATCGGTCTGGCGCTCCGGGGATCGTTGTCCAATTTTGCGGCAGGGGTCATGATGATCATTTTCCGTCCTTTCAAAGTAGGAGATTTTATCGAAGGAGGGGGAACTTCGGGAACGGTGGAAGAAATCCAGATTTTCAGCACCCAACTCAAAACCGCAGATAACAAGACCGTGATTGTTCCCAACGCCAAAATCTTCGGAGACAAAATTGTTAATTATTCAACCAAAGGAACCCGCCGTGTTGATATGACCTTCGGCATCGGTTATGATGACGATATCGATAAGGCGAGGTCTGTCATTTTAGACATCATAAATGGGGATGAGCGGGTGCTGAAAGACCAGGCACCAGTGGTAGCCGTGTCCGAACTGGCCGACAGCACCGTGAATTTCACGGTGCGGGTCTGGACGAAATCAGGTGATTATTGGGGTTTTCTCTGGGATACCACCGAAACCGTTAAAAAACGGTTTGACGCCGAAGACATCTCCATCCCCTACCCTCAGCAGGATGTGCATCATTACCATCATAAATCATAGGGTCTCAGGACCGGAAATGGAAACGGAAAAGAATGGAAAACCTTCAATAAATGGACTCGGATCAAAGAGCAGGTCTTTTACTGGCTGCGGCCGCGTTCATTTTCTGGGGGTTGACCCCGTTTTATTTCAAAGCCATGCCGACGGTGTCCCCCCTTGAGATTGTATCCCACCGCATTATCTGGTCCACATTCATCCTGGCGGCATTACTGCTGATCATCAACCGAAAGTTTTTCAAAAGCGCTATTTCACAACTCAAACGGCACGGGTTGGCATTGGGCATCGGCGCAACCCTGCTGTCTGTCAACTGGCTGACTTACATATATGCCGTTTCCAATGGGAAAGTTCTTGAAGCCAGTCTCGGATATTTCATAAATCCGTTGGTCAATGTGGCTCTCGCCGCTATTATTCTAAAGGAAAAGCTGTCAAGGATTCAAATGTTTGCCGTATTACTGGCGACCATCGGCGTGACACAGGAAATTTTCCGGTTCGGGCAGTTTCCCACGCTGGCCATGATTATGGCCGGCACTTTCGGAATCTACGGTCTGATTCGGAAAAAGGTCAATATCGGAGGCAGCGAAGGATTGCTCATTGAAACCCTTTTGCTGCTTCCATTCGCCGCCGGCTACCTGCTCTACCTGAACCGACACGAACGCCTTGCATTTTTAAGCCATGACTCTTTAACCACCTGTTTACTCTTGTCGGCAGGGCTCGTCACCACCCTGCCCCTCATCTGGTTCATCAGCGCCACCAAAAAACTCAACTATTCCATCGTGGGCATGATGCAATATATCGCTCCCACCATGATGGGCATACTGGGCTATTGGATTTACAAAGAGGGTTTCCCCCCGGGAAGGCTGATCACTTTTTCACTGGTATGGTTTGGGCTACTGTTGGTAGTCGTTGAAAGCTTTAGCCACATGCGAAGCAGGAAGTATTGATGCCTTAAATTTTCAGAACCTCGGCGGCGAATGCCGTAAAAGGAAGCACCCTTGTTCTGCAGTCCATTACCTCATAATCCCTTGAACCCCGATGGACCTGAAAAAAAAAGGGAATCTCCGTTCTTGAAGCAAAATAGGAAATGTGTCGGCTGACATCACCGTCGCCGGTTTTGCTTTCCACGGCAAAAAGCGGCCGTCCATTCTTCAAAACCACAAAATCGACCTCTCGCTTATTTTTGTCCCTCAAATAGCAAAGCGTCATGTCATCACCTTGGGTATCCTCGATAAAGTGACAATATTTCAAAAGATTTGAGGCCACCAAATTTTCGAAACGAGCACCGGGTAATTTGCAAAGGGACCAATCCCACATGAAAAGCTTTCGGTCCTTCTTGAGCGCCTGGATTTTTCTTGAGCCATAGGGCGTCAGCAGGAAACAGTAATACAAATTTTCAAAGATCTTCACCCACCGGTCCACTGCCTCGTGGGATGCGGAGAGATCCTCCCGTAGTGAGTTGATAGACAGCAACGATCCCACTTTTTCCTGCAATAGGATCGAAAGGACCTCAAGCTGACTAATCTCCTTTACCTGCTCAAGCGTCGCGAGATCCTCTTTTACCACCCTCGCAAGCCGTTCTCTCTGCCACCGTTTCCATCCGGTTTCGGACTGGCTCAGAAAGGGCTCAGGGAAGCCTCCAAATTCAAGAAGCGAATCAAGATCATCTCTGGTAGGCGATGCATTGACCTCGCACAGAGAAAAGGGATGCAGTCGATAATAATGATACCTGCCCTGGAGAGAATCTCCGCCCTTTCGGTAATAGTCCAGCCTTGCAGATCCGGTTATCAAAAAAGAAGTCGTGGATTTACGCTTGTCGTAAAGACCTTTGATCAAATTCCGCCATTGTTTGTATTTATGAATTTCGTCCAGAACAATGAGCGGTTGATTGGAAGGGATCTTTCCCTGGAGGATATCCTTTTTGTCCTCGAAATAATCCCAGTTCAGATACGCCGGATGAGTTTCATCCCCCTGAAGAATGGAGAGCGCCAGGGTCGTCTTTCCCACTTGCCTGGGTCCCCCCACAAAAACCATTTTTTTACGCAAATCGTCTATAATCTGCTGCTTGGGATAACGATCCATGATTCATTCGTCCATTCAAGAAAGAGATAATTTTCGGGTCAACCCAATTATAGTCAATCTAATTTTCGGGTCAACCCAAAAATTTAACCCAATAAACAAATTGACGTGTAGACCTCAATAACATACGTTTGCATCCTGTAGATTGGGTCACAGATGTAAGATAATAGCAGAGAACCGGTGTGGCGAAGAGCCACGGGTTGCAGGGATAAATTCATCTTTAAGGGAGAAATAATGGAACAATTGAACACTGAAAAAAAGGCACTCCATGAAAACATCCTGGATCACATGAAGGTGGCGGTAACCTACGTGGATGCGGAAGGCAATATCCTCTACGCCAACGCCGCCGCCAGAAAACGGCCCTCAAAAACGCCACGTGATGTCGGCGTCAATATGCGGGAGTGCCACAAAGATACGAGCAATGAAAAAATCGTCGAGATTTTTAGAGATTTTCGAAATGGTAGATCTAAGCCCCATCATTATGTTTCGACACTCGGAGGGGGACGGGTTCTGGTCACCATGATTCCCATGTTTGAAGCAGGTGAGTTTTCGGGGTGCGTAAGCCAGGTTCACCCACTGACCCTTGAAGGCCCTGAGAGAAGCTTTTAGCCGCTTTCAGCGCCTGTGTAACGCCAGATCGACAAGGAGGCTGTTAAATTCTTCGGGCTGTTCGTAGAAAGGCATGTGGCCGCTGCGATTCAAGACCTCAAGTCGGCATTCGGGAATCCGATCCGCCACATACCGGCCGGTTTTTGGACCGAAACAAAGATGGTTTGAATCCCCGTAAATGGCCAGGCTTGGAATGGAAACACCCTTGAGTACCTCGGTGTAATCTCCCATTATGTAATCCGAATAAACCGCCATGGCCGCCGGTGTCGGGGTTTTCAGATGTTCCGTTAGCATCCAGTCCAACGCTTCGGAAGGTGCATGCCCCCCTTTAAACATGTTATGAACAAATTTTTCCCCGAATGCGTTTCGGTCCTCCTGCAACATCCGAAATGAAGCATGCATGGCGTTAAAATTATAACCTTTCAGGGCGTGGGTGTTCCATTTTTCCGGCGAAAACGGAAATGGGGTCATTTCCACCAGAGCCAGTGCGGAAAGCTTTCCACCTCCAAAACGGCGCCAGTATTCCAGAACCACAGGGCCAGCCAGGGACCATCCCGCCAAGACAACATTTTCAAGGTTCAGTGCGGTGATGACCGCTTGAACATCCTCCGAACAGCATTCCATTGTATGCCCTTCGAGGGTTTTTGATGAATTGCCGTGGGCCCGCAAATCCATTGTTACCACTTGAAACCTGTCGGACAACCCCGTCAATTGACGAAGCCAGAATTTACCGCTCAAGGTCCAGCCATGAACCAACAGGATAACGGGACCGCTTCCCGCCGTTTCCACATAAATCCGTGCGCCATGAGTGGATACCACCCAACCTGTCCTTCTCCCCTCTCCATTCTGTTGGATCGGTTGAAACTCATTTTTTCTCATAATGACATCCTCAATATAAAAAAGGGCAGCGCGCTGGAAAAGCCGCCCTGCCCTTTTCATCAAATCGTTTTTATATTGCGCCCGATGGAACCGGACCAAAAACCCTTATGCCATGAGTTGAGCAGGGGTGACGATGGAACCGAATTTTTCCCTGAGTGCCACCAATCCCTCTTTTTCCTCATCCAGGATCTCAAAAAGCCGCGGCGGAACATTGCTTTCTTTCCCGTAAGCTTCTTTCTGAAGATCCAGGCGGGCAACGATGTTGTCAATGTAGAGGGAAAATTGTTTAATATAAAGATCTTCAGGATATTCTTTATCAATAATATCCTTGAACAGGTTTTTCAAATCATCATATTTGGGGAGAAGGCCGATGGGGGTCAGAATGGCATCCACATCACCGTGAAAGCGGCGCTCCAGCCAGCCCAGCCATACTTTCACGTCCCGCTTTTCGCCCAGCAGTTTCTTGGACTCCCCGCCCCTGGCCTCATGGGTCAGAAAATAATTGAGCCCGGCGAGTAACGGTCGTTTCTGATCATCAATCTTCTTGCTGTTGAAAAACTTGAACTGAGCATCCATATAGTCCGCCAGAGCCCCCGGAATAAAGGGGGCATTGGCCCAGGGAGCCCGCTTTACACCGGTGGCGCCCACTTCAGTGGCCGTGGCCGCTGATACAATGGATGCGCCGATGACCACCCCATGATCCGGGGTGACGGCCAGCCAGACCGGCGGCATGGTATCACTGTCCCGGCCGCTATAGGTAACAACGCTGGTCTCCGCGCCCGCCGGATCTTCAAACCGGTCCGAGCAATTGGCCAGAGCCGTTGCCTTCAGAGTACATCTCGAGTTGGGGTGGCTCATGGGAATCGGCTTGCCGTTTCCATCCACCATCCCCTCTTCCCATGGTCCCTGGAAGTTAAATCCTTTTTGGGGAAGCGGCGTCTCGCCGTTTCCCACCCAGTGGGGGACTTTGTTTTCATCAATCAGAACGTTGGACCAGATTACTTCGGTACCGGGCTTCCTGAGACAATCCATCAAAAGCGGATCCCCTTCCCGGTTCACGTCTTCCACAATCCCGAAGATGCCGGCTTCCGGATTGATGGACCGAACAGTGCCGTCATCTTCAATCCACATCTGGGCAAGATCATCACCCAGAAAATGGGCACCGGCCATTGCGGTGGTGGTTTTACCGCAACCGCTGGGGGCAGCGCCAGCAAACCAGGTCACCCGCTTTTTGTCGGGACCATCGATTCCCGTGATGAACATGTGTTCCGCCAGTTCATTGCCCCGGTTGGTATAGACGGCCTTGTCCACGGAAAAACGGTGATTCCCCTTTTTCAGCAGCAAGGTATTGCCGGCATAGGTGCAGTTCATGCTGTAGGTGGTCTGGAAACTTCGGTCCATGAAGACCCGAGCATTGGGCAGATCTTCGGTTCGATTAAGGCCTTCACTGTGGATATTGGCATAGAAATGGCCCAATCGCTCCACTTCCGCATCAAAGTGATCAAAAACATTCCGGTAGAGGAGTTCGGCGCTGTGGGACACATATAGAGAGCTGGTCACTTCAATGGCTGGGTTGGAGCCCCGGGAACCCACTGGACCGCGACTGTAAAACCCAACCACCATGGTTTTGCCTTTCATGATGCCGCCCATCTTCTCCTCAACATCCTTCAGAGCGTCATCCCGATCCATTCGGTTGGCCAGTGAACTGATCTCTTCACCCGGGTTGGCGATATAAAATGTTCGGTCGATAATCCGACCCTGTTCAGCCGCCAGATCAAAATGAATGGTGTGATCTTCCATAGCCAACACGGCTTCTTCACCCTTTGCCAGAGACATCTGCCTGACCTTTAGTAAATCTTCATCCGACCCGGTATTCACGAAAATATCATCAGGCTGGCACATGATAATGGCGTTGGCGATTTTCAGAAGCGCATCAGCATTTTTAATTTTCTGAATTTTGGCCAGATTGACCGCATCCATGTGCTTTTCAAAAACCCCAATGGCTTCTTCGATTGTTGATACGCCACCGATTTTCTGGATAATATCGTATCCTACCTTGTTCTGCAGCATCTCATTCATCTCCTTTTCGGAAGGGACTGAAAAAATAGAAGTGTCTTTAAAAGGGTAGGAGTTTATGAAAATTGGAAAGATGAGTCAAGAAGTAAAAAGCAGCCATCTCGTTAAAATTTAACAATAATTAATATAAAATGTTCTTAAATCCGAAATCGCTATTGATTTTTCATTACATATGTACTATTTTAAAAAGTTTTAAATTTATCAACGAATTGATTGTGGCGCTTTTGCCGCGCCCATTCGGATTCAAGTAAACGAAAGGTTGAGCGTTATATTATATGGATTTTGAAACATTAGGTTTAGAGACACATCTCATCAGAGCAATTCATAAATTAGGCTTTAAAGAACCCACGCCCATACAGGAAAAGGCCATCCCCGCCATTATTGAAGGTCACCGGGATCTGGTGGGTCTGGCGCAGACGGGAACCGGAAAAACAGCTGCCTACGGCCTGCCTCTGCTACAGTTAATCGATTTTTCAAGGTCACAGGTTCAAGGCCTGATCCTGTGCCCCACCCGAGAACTGTGCATGCAGATCTCAAAAGATTTGATCGGTTACAGCCGGTACATCAACAACGCCAAAATCGTCGCCATCTACGGGGGCGCCGGAATGGAACCGCAAATCCGGCAGATCAAGAACGGCGCTCAGATTATTGCGGCCACTCCGGGAAGGCTTCTGGACCTGATTCATAGAGGCATCGTTAACCTGAAACGCATCGACTATGTGGTTTTAGACGAGGCGGATGAAATGCTCACCATGGGTTTCCTCGAAGACCTAAACGAAATCCTGGCTAAAACCCCTGCAGAAAAGAGAACCTGGCTTTTTTCCGCCACCATGACGGCGCCGGTTGCCAGGATTTCCCAAAATTACATGAAGGACCAGGTGGAAATCACCATCGGACGAAAAAACAGCGGCGCCGGAAACATCTCCCACTTCAAATATGTGGTTATGGAAAAAGACCGCTATCCTGCGCTCAAACGGATCATTGACTATCATCCCAACATTTTCAGTCTGGTTTTCTGCAGAACCCGAAGGGAAACCCAAGCTGTGGCCGAAAAACTGATCAAAGACGGTTATAATGCGGAAAGCCTGCACGGAGAGTTGTCACAGACCCAACGAGATTACGTTATGCGGCGGTTCAGGGAAAAAAGCCTGCAGATTCTCGTGGCCACAGACGTGGCCGCACGCGGGCTGGATGTGGATGATATCAGCCATGTTATTCAGTACAATCTTCCGGATGAACCGGGTGCCTACACGCACCGAAGCGGCCGAACCGCAAGAGCCGGAAAATCAGGGACTTCCATTGTCCTCATCAACACCCGGGAAAATCGAAAACTGAGCCATGTGGAACAGGTTACAGGGGTCCGGTTTCAACACGAGAAAGTCCCCAGCGGTCGCGCCATCTGCGAAAAACAACTCTACGGCATGGTGGAAAGACTGGTGGCAACCGACGTCAATCATGAAGAAATCGCAGCTTTTCTTCCCCCCGTGTATGATACACTGTCCGAACTTTCAAAAGAAGAATTGATTCAGCATTTTGTATCCATTGAATTCAACCGATTTCTGGACTACTACAAAGATTCCGGGGATATCAACGCCCGCACCCCTCAGAAGAAAGCTTTTCAAAAAAAGGGCACAATGGCAAAAAGACCCCCCTTTGGAAAAAAATCCCCGAAGGGCTTTCCGGAAAACCCGGGCCAAATCCGGAAGCTGTTCCTCAATATGGGGGAACTGGACGATATTCAGAAGGGGGCCATCACACGACTGGTCTGCGACAAATCCGGCATTCGCTCCAATCAAATTGGAAAAATAGAGGTGATGAGGGAATATTCTTTTCTGGAAGTAGATGCCGATTCGGCACCGCATGTAATGAAATCCATGAAAGGGGCCAGTCTGGACGGCAAAAAGGTTTCCATGGGCTATGCGGAAAAAAAGGCTGAAAAATCGAGCAGATCCGGTAAAAAACGGGAGCCTAAGAAAAAATGGACGGCCAAAAAAGGAAAAACATCAAAAGGGGGGCGCAAGTTTCCATCGTCACAAAATCGGACCAGCGCTCGGGCAAACGAACGGTGGGGGTCGTAAAAGACATCCTGACCCGATCACCCACCCATCCTCATGGCATTAAGGTGCGACTCGTGGACGGGCAGGTGGGTCGGGTAAAGGAGATATTATAATTTGATGCGTACCCGTAGGGGCGGACCTGTGTGTCCGCCCTCAAAATGACCGGCCGCCTTCAGAATAAAAAAACGCCCACCCAGGGATTTCCCCGGGTGGGCGTTTTTAATTGAAAACCAATTATAGATGATTCGTTTGGATTAAAATAGGGCGAAAAATTTTTCGCCCCTACTTGGCGGCTTCGGACTGATAGTAACCCATCAGAATCTTGGCCACTTCCGGACGTGCAAATTCGGGCGGCAGATCCTGACCGGCAGCCAGCATGTCACGAACCTTGGTACCTGACAGGAAGACCCAGTCTTCCTTGGTATGATCGGTCACGCTACCCATCATGATCACCTTACCCAATTTCTTGGAGTAGGCGGTATGATCGCCGCGGTAGATGTCTATGAGCAGATCGTCTTTGGTGATGTCGTCAAAGATGGTCTGAGCGTCAAAACCACCATAGTAGTCACCAACACCGGCGTGATCTCGACCCACGATCAGGTGGGTGCAGCCCATGTTCTGGCGGAAGACCGCATGCAGCACGGCTTCTTTGGGACCGGCGTAGAGCATGTCAAAACCGTATCCCGTAATCAGGCAAGTATTGGGCTTGAAGTACAACTCAACCATCTTGCGGATGGCGGCATCACGGATGTCGGCGGGGATATCGCCCTTTTTCAGTTTACCAAGGAGCATGTGGATGACGGCGCCGTCGGCGTTTACCGCTTCCATGGCCATCTTGGTCAACCCCTCATGGGCGCGATGCATGGGGTTACGGGTCTGAAAGGCCACGACCGTTTCCCAACCCAGTTTGCCGATTTCTTCGCGGATCTGGGTGGCGGTCCTGAAAGTTTCGGGGAATTCCTTATCAAAATAGGAGTAGTTCAACACCTGGATGGGACCGGAGATACCGACTTTACCAACCGTGTTAAAGGCGTTGACGCCGGGATGATCCATGTCCTGAGTTCTGAAAATGCTCTCGGTCATTTCCTTCATCTCTGCATCGGTATATTCTTCGATGGCTTCCACATCCTGAATGGCAATCACGGGATTGCCTTCCACATTGGGATCCAGAAGGGCAACACGTTTAGCATCTTTAATGGCGCCGGCATCTTCCACCATGTTGAGCACGGGGGTGGGCCAGAAAAATCCGTCTGCCATGTGCATGTCTTTGGCCACGGCCATGGCGTCGGCTTTGTTCATAAAACCGGTCAACGGATTAAAGTATCCGGAGCCCAGCATCACGGCATTACCCGCGGCAGCGGAACTGATGACGATTGAGGGGAGCCCTGCGGCTTCCTTGATCAGCGCGGCGCGTTTGGCGTCGTCTTCGACGTACAAAGGATTTAGGGTATCGGATCCATGGGGTTTAATCATTTCTTTTTCTCCTATTTTCTTAATGATATGGGTTAACGAAAAAAAACTTCACGCTTCCAACAGCATGGCTGCATTCATTTGCAGACCATCGGATTCCAAAAAATCATTCGATGCGGGCCATACACCACCCGCGTCTATAAATCAAGTGTCAAGTAGCATGTTCTCAAATACATGTCAATAATAAGTTTGTGCAATTATTCACGCCATGGAATCCAAATGCGTTCAAGCTTGTCAAGTATCCATGCAAAGGAGATTCCCATGCCGGATAAGACCATAATGCCGAAGAGCAGACGGGTCGTTTGCATGAGATCCGCGGAGGATAGTATCAAGAACCCGATCCCTTTGTCTGCGGCAATCATTTCAGCCGTCACCACCAGCAAAAGCGCAATGCCTACACCCAGTTTAAGGCCAGCAAAAATCATGGGCAGCGTCATGGGCAGGATGACTTTTCGAATCACGTTTAAAGGGCCGGAACCGAGCGACAGCGCTGCCTTGATCAGCAATGGGTCCACATTTCTGACACCGGCCCGCACATTAATCACTACCGGGAAAAAAACTCCCAGCGTAATCACCGCCACCTTTGAACCTTCACCGATTCCCAGCCAGAGTATCAACAATGGCAGGATGGCAATCTTCGGGATGGGGTAGGTGGCCGCCACCAGGGGACGGGCAGTGTCATCGACCAACTGGAAATACCCGACCGCTACACCGGTGAAAACACCTAGACCCGCCCCCAGGAAAAACCCCCACCCGATCCGCCACAGACTGGCAAACAGATGGGCGAAGATTTCACCACTGGCCACCATCTCGTATCCCGAAACCAGAACCGCTGAAAATCGGGGAAGGAAAAGAGGCGGCACCAGGCCTGAATAACCCAGCATTTCCCATAGCCCTAAAACAAGGATGATCGATATCCAGCTCACATAAGGATTTGGATGACGGATCAGAAAGCCCGTTTTGTCTTTCACTACTCTCCGTTTGAGGGTCATGGGGCTACCCCGAATTCCTGGGATTTTACTCGAACCTCACTCCAGATTCGATCCAGGTAGCCCACAAATTCCGGAGATACTTTGATTTTCTCTTCCCGGGGCCGGGGCAGATCAATGGAAACGATGGACTGGATTTTACCGGGTCGACCCCCCATGATCACCACCCGATCCGCCAGGAATACGGCCTCCGGGATGTAATGGGTGATATACAGGAAACTCTGGCCGGTGGTCTCATAGATTCGGGAGAGTTCAAGCTGCATATCCATACGGATCTGAGCATCCAGGGCGGAAAAGGGTTCATCCATGAGCAGCAGTTCCGGGTTAACCGCCAAAGCGCGGGCAATGGCGGCCCGCTGTTTCATACCTCCGGATAACTGGTGGGGATAGTGTTCCTCAAATCCCTTGAGGCCCACCAATTCAATCAATTCCGCGGCCCGGTCATCCCGCATTCGGGAAAGGACCTTCTGCTCCTCCAAACCGTAGGTGATATTTTTTTTGACGCTCCGCCAGGGAAACAGGGCCAGATCCTGAAACACCACCGATGTAAGGGGTCTATCATCAGACGCAAGGTCCTCAAAAACCACCTCGCCTTCGGTGGCAAACAGAAGACCGGCAACAATGTTAAGCAGAGTGGATTTCCCGCAGCCGGACCGACCCACCACCGCCACGAACTCCCCTTCTGAAATGGTCAGTGTGATATTTTGAAGGGCTTTAAAAACCGATCCGTCCGGATTTTCAAAACTTTTACAGATATTGTTAATTACGGCTCGCATCACTTCGGATCAAGGCTGTTAAGGGCTTTCTGCCACAGTTCCATATTGATAATTTTTTTAGCATCCAGCCTTTTTTCGACCATTTTATGGTCATGATACCAGTCAATCTGGCGCTGAATATCCTCAGCAAAGAGTTTGCCGTCACGATCATTATAATTCAACCCAAGAGAGATCAGAGACGGTTTTCGCGACGTGTATTTTGCAATATAGCCGATAACCTCATCAAAACCCGGCCCCTTTACCGGAAGCCCATCCTTTTTTATCAAGCAGTTATCATAATAGAATCGACAGGCCCGAATATAGGCCCGCAGAAATTTCAAGCTAAGACCCTCATTTTCAGCCAGTTTTTCGGAGAAAAAGATGGCGGCGATCTGGTAACGCATCTCATCGCCGGCCCACAGCATCACACGCCCCAGCTTTTTCTTCTCCATCACCGTACAGAAGGGCTGCACCATAAAAGCGGTTTCAATTCGATTGGCGGCCACCGCGTCCATCATGCTTTTGACACCGCCCAAGGGGGTTGCTTTCACGTCTTTAAGGTCCATGCCGTTTTTTGTCAGAATATTGCCCAGCATGTAATGAAAGGTGGATCCCACCTGGGTAATGCCCACCCTCTTTCCCTTGAGATCGGGAAGGCTTTTTACCCCTTTTTCCCAGGCGTCATTACTCACCATGAGTCCTACCAGCCTGTACCCGGGCCAGACTCGCCCCTTATCCGCCACGATACTGACCTTCAAACCGTTGGCCGCCGCATTGTAAAGGCCGGCGGTCAGCCCGGTAGCCCCCACGTCAACATCACCGGCCGCCAGGGCCAGGGCCACCGGTTGTGCCGATTTCATGAATTTCAATTCCACATCCAGACCTTCATCGGCGAAATACCCTTTCTCTGCGGCAATAAAGAGAGGCGCGGATGACGTTAACCGGAGAGCTCCGACCCGAAGTTTTTCCGATGCCGCAGCAGAGGTCCCGCCCAAGCAACAAAAAAGTATCATTATTGCCAACACCCTTAAAACACATCCGATATTCGAATGCCCCATTTCTATCCCTCCATTATTTTTCAAAGGAAACACTTGTCAAGCAAAACCGCGGGGTACATTGTTGACCAGGTGGTCACTCATGTCAAGATAATTTGGATACTGCCATATTTTCTTGACTGGCATAAGGAATAGCGCTATTTTTGTTACAATGTAACCCTGAGAAAGAAAGGACTTTTGTTATGCAGATGAATGTATCCGTGACATCCGAGCTTTACGAGCTTGTTCAACGCAAGGTACGCTCCGGTCTCTACGGAAATGCCAGTGAAGTGGTCCGGGATGCTCTTCGGCGCATGGATGAACGTACGATCGTTGATGCAGCGTGGAGCGAGTTGAACAACACCCTGGAAGCATCTGTTGCAAGCGGCCGAAGCCCCCATTCTGTCAGTGATGTAATCTCACGGACCAGCCACCGGAGTGGCGAATGAATTCAGGCAGATATTGGTTGACCAGATCGGCTGAGAAAGACTTGGCCGATATTGCGAAGTACACGTTCGAAACCTGGGGCAAAGAACAACTGGAGATCTACCGGCATCGCCTCGAAGAGCGGCTTGCTTTGTTGGTTGAGTTCCCTGAATTGGGGAGAAACCATCCAATGCTGCGCGGCGATTTCCGATACGTGGTGGAAGGCAAGCATTATATCTTTTACCGCCGTATCGGCGAGGATATCGAAGTTTTGCGGTTTCTGCATTGTCGTTCCGACATCATCAGCAAGCTATCCGCCTATCTTTGACGTAGAAATGTTGAAACGCCCATCCAAAAAACAGAAAGAGCGGAAAAGGAACCGTCTTAATGAAAACACCTAAACCCATCAGTACATTTCTGCCCGATATTGTCCTTGACCACATTACAGATCCTGGGATTCAAACCATCGGCGAAAAGCTCATCATGGATGAACGCCTGACCCATGACGACGGACTCGCCTGTTTCAACACCCGGGATCTCATCGGTTTGGGACAGATCGCATCCGCCGTTAAACAATCACGGTATGGTGACAAAGCCTTTTTCATCTCCAACCATCATCTCAATTACACCAATGTGTGTGAAAACAAGTGTCGCTTCTGTGCCTTCCATAGAGCCCCCGATTCAAAAGACGCCTATACCTATACACCCGAGGAAGCCGCACGGCAGATCGCCCAAAGTCCCGTGGCGGATCTCCGGGAAATCCATCTTGTGGGGGGATGCCATCCACACCTTGAGTTCGATTACTACACGGACCTGCTGAAGGCCCTGACCCAAAGCAAATCCGGTCTAAAGCTCAAGGCCTTTACAGCAGTTGAAATCGACCACATGGCCTCACAGGCCGGTCTTTCATCTTTGGACTGCCTGAAGCAACTCAAAACTGCCGGTCTGTCGGCCATGCCGGGCGGGGGCGCCGAAGTCTTCTCAGAACGAGTCAGGAAAGCACTTTTCCCCAAAAAGATTTCTGCGGACCGTTGGCTGGAGATTCATGGGGAAGCCCATAGTTTGGGCATCGGCACCAATTCAACGCTCCTTTTCGGCCACATGGAATCATTGGAAGAGCGGGTGATTCACCTGTTCCGATTGCGGGAACAGCAGGATATTTCGAAAGGTTTCAAAGCCTTTATCGCCCTTCCCTTTCACCCGAAAAACACGCCTCTCGATCATCTGCCCGGACCCACCGGCGTTGATATTTTAAAGACCATCGCCGCGGCCCGGCTGATCCTGGACAATGTTGACCATATCAAGGCCTACTGGGTGATGCTGGGCCCCAAGCTGACCCAGACGGCCCTGCACTTCGGCGCCGACGATCTGGAAGGGACCATTGTAAAAGAGCGTATCGCCCACCAGGCAGGCGCCGCCACCGCCGCCGGGATGACCAGGAACCGGCTGGTGGAACTCATCGAAGAGGCGGGGTTCGTACCTCAGCAGCGGGACACTTTCCATCAGCCCATTCAGGAAACGTAAAATACGATGACTTCAACCCTATTAAAAGACACCATTGAAAAGGCTTCACAGGGGCTTCGGCTGGACCCAAATCAGGCCCTGTTATTGTACGAACAGGCGGACCTGCTTACCCTGGGCCGACTGGCGCAAAACGCCCGCTTCAGGCACAATCCCCACTTGACGGGCACCTATGCGGTGGACCGGAACATCAATTATACCAACATCTGTGTCAGCGGCTGCGCTTTCTGCGCCTTCTACAAAAAGGAAGACGACCCGGAAGCCTATGTCATGGACCGGGACACCCTCAACCGGAAATGCGACGAAACCATCGCCCTGGGCGGCACTCAAATCCTCTATCAGGGAAGACTCAACCCGGAACTGGACCTTTCCTGGCATGAACAACAGGTGGCCTTCATGAAAAGTAAAGGCCTTCATGTGCACGGCTATTCCCCTCCGGAAATCGTGTTTATGTCCCAAAATGAAGGAATCCCGATCCATAACGTCATAGAACGGCTCAAGGACGCGGGCCTGGGCTCAATACCGGGAGGGGGCGCCGAGATCCTTGTGGATCGGGTGCGACAGAAGATATCCCCCAACAAGGCATCCACATCCCAGTGGCTTGAGGTCATGCGCAATGCTCATAACTTGGGTCTCAAGACCACCGCCACCATGATGTTCGGACATGTTGAAACCCTGGAAGAAAGGATTCTGCACCTTTCGGCCATTCGGGAGCTTCAAGATGAAACCGGCGGTTTTACCGCCTTTATCCCCTGGCCCTATCAGCCGGGAAAAAACACCCTGTCCGGCCGGGCCGCCGGTGGAACCACTTACCTGCGGACCCTGGCCATATCCCGAATTTTCCTGGACAATGTGCCCCATGTACAGGCATCCTGGGTGACCCAAGGGCACCACATCGGCCAGATATCCCTTCATTTCGGTGCCGACGACATGGGCTCCACCATGATTGAGGAAAACGTGGTGGCGTCAGCCGGGGTCAGAAACACCATGACCCAAGGGGACATTATCCGGCTCATTGAGACCGCGGGTTTTGAGGCCGCTCAGCGGAACACTCTTTATCAGCCCGTGGAAAAGGAAAAACAGGCGGCCCCATGATTCCCATTATTCACCGGGCCCGCTGGATCATGACCGAACCGGGCCGGTGGCTTGAAAACGGCTGGGTGGCAGTCAAGGATCACCGGATTCATGAAGTAAGCCGGGGCAGCATCTCGCCCTCTGCCGATAGACGGATCATAGACCATGGAGACGGGATTCTCATGCCGGCCCTGGTAAATGCCCACGCCCATATCTCCCTTTCCAGACACGCCAGGCACCATGCTTCCGAAGGATTTACAAAATGGGTTGAGAGTTTAATCGCAGAGCGTAATCGTCAAAATCCTGAAGAATCTGCTCAGACGGTTCTGGCAGGGATAAAGGCTCTCAAAAATTCAGGTACGGGTCTGGTGGGTGAATTCGGTCCCCATGTACCGGTGACCGAAGCCCTGAAAGCCGCGAACCTTCACACAACGGTTTGGCTCGAATGCCTCGGCAATGATCGGGACTTACCATCGCTGCCCGAAAACTTTGAACCCGTTTGTCATGCCTATGCGGGACACGCCCCCCACACCACGAGTTCAGAGCTGTTAAAAAGGATCCAGGCGGCGGATGCACATCTAAAGCAACGGTTCTGCCTTCACCTGGCCGAATCCCGGGAAGAAACGGCATTCCTTACTGACGGTAAAGGAGACTGGGCCGACTTCATGACCCGCATGGGCATCGATTTTTCCAATTGGAATTGTTTTGGAAAAAGGCCCGTTGAAATGGCCTTTGAGATGGGATTGCTGGATCAGAATACCCTGGCCGTGCATCTCCTGGAGATCAACTCAAAGGAAATGGAAAATTTTGCTCAAACCGGCGCTCATGCCTGCCTTTGCCCTCGATCCAACTGGATACTGCACCATCAGTTGCCGGATATTGAGGGATTCCTCAAACTGGGGATTCAACCGGCATTGGGAACCGATTCCCTGGCATCGGTCACCACCCTCAGCCTTTTTGACGAAATGCGGTTTATCCATGACCGTTTCCCAAAAGTAAGCCCTGATGTTATACTGGGAATGGGGACCCGAAACGGCGCCCGGGCCCTGGGGTACCCGGACCTGGGGACCCTTCGACCGGGACGCCGTAGCCCCATGGTCTATGTTGACCTGAACGTTAATAATTCCAAACAAGCCGCTGAAGCACTGGTTTCCACGGATAATCTGATGGTGCGTCCGATTTTTTAGTACCGCTCGCAGGGTGCCTCACTGATCTTTCTGCCCCCTGAGATCTGCACCCTGAAAACTTTTACGCCTATGGAGGAAATCATGCCCTTTAAAAATCTTCAGGAACTGGTCAAAACCCTGAAATCCAAAAAGCAGTTGGCGGAGATAAAGGAATCCGTAAGCCCCACGCTTGAAATAGCGGAAATCACTGACCGGGTGGTGAAGAATAACGGGCCTGCCCTTCTCTTTAATAGTCCCACGGACTTCAACTTCCCGGTGCTTACCAACCTGTACGGAAGCTTTGAGAGAATTCAGGTCATTTTTGATATCCAGGAACTGGACGACCTGGGAAAAGGCTTCACCCGTTTTTTGGAAATTGCACCACCCAAAGGATGGGTGGAGAAGTTGAAACTGCTGCCGAAGCTCAAGGAAGTGACCAACATATTTCCCAAATCCGTAAAACACGCTCCCTGCCAGGAGGTCATCAACACCGAGAACCCCGATCTGACCCAACTGCCCGTCCTCACCTGCTGGCCCGAAGACGGTGGCCCTTTCATCACCCTTCCCGTTGTCATCACCCATCATCCAAAAACGGGAAAACGAAATGTGGGCATGTACCGTATGCAGGTCTACGACAAAACCACCGCCGGTCTTCACTGGCATATTCATAAGGATGGGGCCGACCACTACCGGGAGAGCTCTCCCGCGGAACCCTTTCCCGTGGCCGTGGCCCTGGGGCCGGATCCCATCACCACCTATTGCGCCACAGCACCCCTGCCGGATGGATTGGACGAAATCCTTCTGTCCGGCTTTCTCAGGCAGAAGCCGGTGGAAATGGTCAAATGCGTCACCTGCGATCTGGAGGTCCCCGCCGAAAGCCAGTTTGTGCTGGAAGGATATGTCACCCGGGGTGAACTGAGAACCGAAGGCCCTTTCGGAGACCATACAGGATACTACTCGCCTGCGGACAAATACCCGGTCTTTCATCTCACCGCCATCACTCACCGACAGAACCCCATCTATCCCGCTACCCTGGTGGGATACCCGCCCATGGAAGATCAATGGCTGGGCAAGGTGACTGAACGGCTCTTTCTACCGCTGATCAAACAGCAGATGCCCGAAATCGTGGACATGAACCTGCCGGTGGAAGGGTGTTTTCACAACCTATGTTTTGTGAGTATTCAAAAACGGTATCCGGGTCACGCCCATAAGGTGATGCAGGCCATATGGGGCCTGGGGCAGATGATGTTCAGCAAGATGATTTTCATCTTTGACAAAGACGTGGATGTTCAGGATCTTTCGCAGGTGTTGTTTCACCTGGGCGGCAATGTGGATCCGGGCCGCGACATCACCATGGTCAAAGGGCCGGTGGATGCCCTGGACCACGCTTCCACCCTGCCCCACGTGGGCAGCAAGATGGGCGTGGACTGCACCGCCAAATGGCCCACCGAAGGATATGAACGAGGGTGGCCGGAATTGCTTAAAATGTCCCCTGATATCGTTGGTAAAATTGATAAAATCTGGAATAGACTGGGACTGTAACCTTGAATACCCTTTTTTCACTCATTAAAATCGAACACACTCTCTTTGCGCTGCCGCTTGCCTTTACCGGTGCGGTTTTGGGAGCCCGCGGGTGGCCGCCTATTCTTGTGCTGCTCCTCATGGCGGTGGCATTCACCGCCGCCCGGGCCTCGGCCATGGCCTTTAACCGCATCGCCGACCGTCACCTGGATGCACAAAACCCCCGCACGGCCGACCGAGAGATTCCGTCGGGGGCCTTATCCGTTCCCAGGGTCTGGTTGCTCATTATCGTGTCAATTGTGGTTTTCCTGGCAGCCTCGTGGACCATCAATCCCCTGTGCGGCAAATTGGCACCTTTCGCCCTGGTGGTACTTCTGGGATACTCCTATACCAAACGATTCACACCCTTTTGCCACTACCTGCTCGGCCTGGCCCTGGGTATCGCCCCCGTAGCCGGTTGGATTGCCGTGACGGGTACAATAGCCCTGCCCCCCATGGTTCTGGGTTTGGGCGTCATCTTCTGGACCGCGGGCTTTGACACCCTTTACGCCTGCCAGGACGTTGAATTTGATCGCCACATGGGGCTTCATTCCATTCCCGCCAGGCTGGGAACGAAAAAAGCCCTTAAAGTGGCGGCCTTAAGCCATATGGCGGCATTTCTATTGTTTATTCTGGCGGGCGCCTTGTCATCTTTGGGGGTGGGGTTTTATCTTTTCTCAATCGTCACGGGGGGGCTTCTGATCTGGGAACACCGGCTCATCACACCTGATGATCTCACACGTCTGGACATGGCCTTTTTCAGGGTCAACAGCCTGGTGTCGGGAAGTCTTCTGCTGGCGGTCATTGCGGGTTTGTTTTGATTCGGAGTCACGTTACCCCTGTTTTTTCAAGTCTTCAATAGCTTGGTATACTTCAGCAATCAAGTCCATGTTTTGATCCTCAACCCTTTGGATTGATGGTCAAGCCCCGCTGTTGATAAGCGAAACCTGATCATTGAGAGTCCAGAGGTCATATAAATACCCGAGACCGAAGATGCCGCCCGTCAGAAGGTACACAATCCCGGACAACCACTTTCCCATATAAAACCGGTGAATACCGAATAATCCGAGAAACGTGAGCAGAATCCATGTTATGGTGTAGTCGAGATCTCCTTTTTGGTACCTGAAATCCGCCAGGCGGTCCATGGACGGGATGAGAAAAAGATCGATAATCCAGCCGATAAAGAAAAGCCCCAGGGTAAAAAACCAAATGGTTCCTGTAATGGGTTTACCGTAGTAAAACCGATGGGAGCCCGTGAAACCGAAGATCCAAAGGATGTAGCCGATTGACTTGAGATGTGTGTCGTTTGATTGATTCATGAGTATTTCTCCTATCACAATTTGATTTGCTCCGACTCGGGAGGCTTTACCATAATACTTTGCCATACCCAATCAATCCCCGCCCTCCGATTCAGGATCATGGTTAAAGATATAACCCACGGATCGAAGACTTTTGAAATAGACGGGTTTTTTGGGGTTTTCCTCAAAATACTTTCGAAACCGCACGATGAAATTATCCACGGTACGGGTGGTAGTCCCCTTCTCATATCCCCATCCGGTTTCCAGAAGTTCGCTTCTTGAAAGGGGCTTGCCCCGATGGGTGATGAAAATCTTAAGAAGCCGGGCCTCCTGATCGGTCAGATTGATCCGACCGGATGGACCATGGGCAATCAAAGTTTCAAAATCGATGCGGTTTGGGCCGAATTTGTAAATCCGGGTTCCCTGAGAGACGCCATTCCCATTCAAATTTGACTCCCCCTGGGACCAGCCCCCCCGAGTCAAAAGTCGCTCCACTCGAAGTAAAAACTCCTCCAGGTTGAAGGGCTTGGCAAGATAATCATCCACACCGCAGGAAAAGCCCTTTATCTTGTCATCGGAATCCGCTCTGGCAGATAGGATCAAAACCGGAAGCCGTTCGTCTTCAAGACGGATATGCCGCAACACCGACAACCCGTCAAGCTCAGGAAGCATGATGTCCAGCACCATCAATTCCGGCTGCCATTCTTTCCATTTCTGGAGAGCTGAAACGCCGTCAGCCGCCACTCTCACATCATATCCTTTAAGTGACAGGTTAAGTTTCAGTCCTTCAGCCAGGTGGGCTTCGTCTTCAACCACCAGGATCTTTTTTTTATCCATATTCTCACCTACACCCCTTATTTCATGCCCGCTTTAGGCTGTTTTGAAGGCAACATCATCGTAAAAACAGATCCTTTACCGCCCTCCTTTGATTGGGCTGTTACTTTTCCCTTATGAACCCGGGCGATGCTTTCAACCAGATATAAACCAAGACCGGTCCCTTTGGCCGACATGTCATCGGACCGACCAACCTGGTAAAATTTCTTAAAAATTTTCTTAATTTCAGTCTTTGGAATACCCATGCCGTTGTCTTCAAAACGGATGCACAGATCCCGGCCGGTACGTTCAAAGTAAACGTCCAATCTCGGGACCGCTGATTCATTATATTTGATGGCATTGGTGAACAGATTCATCAAAAGCACCTCAAATAAAGAGCGATTGATGAGATATGGATAAGAGCCTTCAGACGGACGATGTATGTTGATCTCGCAATTTACGAAAAGGTGCCGGCTCTTTTTGTAAAATCGCTCAACCACTCTCACCAGGTCCTCTGTAACAAGTTTCCCGCCATAGGTCTTGCTCTCAACCTTGGCCAGGTTGAGTATCCGATTGATATTGTCACTCATCCGGTCTGCATCCTGAACCATATACCCGATATATTTGAGCTGGTCCTCCCTGGGAAATTCATATTTGCGAAATGTCTCCAGATAAAGTTTTAAAGACGTGACCGGGGTTTTCAATTCGTGGGTGAAATTGTTGATGAAGTTTCGCTGGAGTCGATAGAGCTGCAATGTCTTCTGGTTGTAAACAAAGATGATGAATATTCCGATCAGAATACTCCCCACAAGGATGGAAAGCACCATAATCACCACCCAGGTCTGTGACGCCAGGAAATGGGCAGGATCCAGGTTGGCTTTTTCTATGACACTTTTCAGCCCCGTGCTGACCTCCACATACCAGTAGATATACAAAAAAAGGGACAAGACCACAGCCCCAATAGAGAAGATGAATATGAGGATGGGGTGAAAAAACCACTTGGGTTGTTTAATGGGTGAATCCATAAGGTTTGTAAAACTTTTGTAAAACATCTCCGGAGGCCTTTAAGCTTCCTTTTTATTGTACTAGTATAATGGCATTACTTCAACTGACAAAAACCCATAAAAAAAGATGGAGAGAAATGATGATGCAAACACAGCCCGTTCACAGGCTTGGAACCAAGGCAACGGTACTGTTGTCAAGCGTTTTTGGGCCTTATGCACAAGACGATGCCTACGGAAGCCGCAAGATCAATCCCATGGAGCTTTATCAAAATCAGGTCACCCGAACCCAAGGAGCCTTTTCACTCAGAATGTTTCACCGGTCCTTTGGATTAATGATGCTTCAGGCAAATATTGATGCCCCTTGCACCCTCCTGGACTTTCCCTCGGAAGACCGATTTATTGAAGAACTTAAAGATTCTTCTTACGACATTGTGGGCATCGGTGCCATTATCCCAAATATTGGAAAAGTCAAAAGGATGTGTGACCTTGTGAGAAAATACCAGCCCAAGGCAACGGTTGTGGTGGGCGGACATGTGGTCAACAAGGAAGATGTCCATGAAATAATTGATGCGGACCATATTGTTAAAGGAGACGGCGTAAAATGGTTTCGGAAGTTTCTCGGCCAGGATGAGGCTGAGGCGGTCAGGCATCCGGTGGTGTATTCCGGGACCGGCACACGGATCATGGGGGTTCCGCTGAGTGAAAAATCCGGAGACACCGCCGCCATCCTGATCCCTTCCGTGGGTTGCCCCATGGGGTGTAATTTTTGTTCCACTTCCGCCATGTTCGGCGGAAAAGGCAAGTTTCTCAATTTTTACGAAACAGGCGATGAGCTGTTCAGCGTGATGCAGGGGATTGAAACAAAACTTCAAGTCCAATCCTTTTTTATCCTGGATGAAAATTTTCTTTTGCATCGCAAAAGGGCCCTTCGATTGCTCGAATTGATGGAACAGCAGGAAAAAAGCTGGTCCTTATACGTCTTCAGTTCAGCGCGGGTGTTAAAAAGCTATACCATCGAGCAACTGGTGGGGTTGGGAATTTCCTGGGTCTGGACCGGCCTGGAAGGCGAAGACAGCCGATATCAAAAGCTTAAGAAGGTGGAAACCCACTCTTTTGTCCGCCATTTACAATCCCACGGCATCTGTGTCCTGGGATCATCCATCATCGGGATGGAAAATCACACCCCCGAAAACATCGATCAAGTCATAGATCATGCCATCAGCCATAACACGGATTTCCACCAATTCATGCTTTATACCCCGGTTCCCGGCACGCCACTGCACGCACAGCACAAGGCGGATGGAACCCTGCTGCCTGAATCGGAATTTCCGGCTTACAATACCCACGGACAATACCGTTTCAATTACAGACATCAACACATACAAAACGGCCGGGAAGGAGAATACCTGTTAAATGCCTTTCGCCGGGATTTCGAGGTGAACGGCCCCAGTCTTGCCCGCTTGATCGGAACCACACTCAAAGGTTGGGAAAAATATAAAAATCACCCGGATAAACGGATTCGAAACCGTTTTATATCGAAGGCAAAAATGCTTCGAACCACATACGCGGGTGGGGTCTGGGCAATGAAAAAATGGTCCCGGGGTAAAGAACCCATTGAAGAAAAAATGGAGACGCTTCTGAATAGACTTTACCGGGAGTTTGGTTGGAAAACAAGGCTGTTTGCCCCACTGGCCGGAAGGTATCTTTACCACAGCCTGAAAAAGGAAGAAACGCGACTTCAAAACGGATGGAACTATGAGCCTCACGCCTTCTATGAAAAAAATAGAGCGGCCCTGGCATTTGAGCAACGGCGAAAAGGGGAAAGAACCGTAAAATCGACGGTTCCATGGGTAACCGGAGATCTCTCTCCTGTTTTTGGCCGGATTCAGACCGGTGCATTGGTGTCAAAGTAGCGCTAATAGGCCATCAACGGCAAAGAGCAAGGTTTCAGCAACCGTGCCTTCTCGGTACGATCCAGCAAAACCCTCACAGCTCTTTGCCCTTCGTCACCCAAATCCCTGCTGAACCGGTTCACATAAAGATCAATGTGCTGTTGAATTACCGAAGGGTCCATTTCCTGCGCATGGGAAATAATGTAATCCTCGACCATGGGTGAACCGCTTTCCGCCAGTGAGAGGGATTGACGGATCCGTTCGTCCACATCCCTTGCCATGCTTTCCCCCAAATCCCTGCGGATGGCAATGCCGCCCAGGGGGATGGGGAGCCCGGTTTCCGCCTCCCACCACCCACCCAGATCAAGGATTGACTGAAGACCATACGCATCCAGCGTAAACCGTCCCTCATGGATAACGAGCCCGAAATCCGCTTTTCCATCACGCACTGCCGGCATCACATTCGAAAACACCATTTGCTGTAATCGCGGTTCGTAACCCAGGTAAAGGGTCAGGAGAAGCCGGGCAGTTGTCAGATTGCCGGGTGCTGCAATAATACCATCTTTAAGACTATTTAGATCGACCCCGGGCCGTGCCACCAGGATCGGGCCGCAACCTCGACCCAACGCGCCCCCGGAATGGAGCAGCGCATACTCTTTTAGTACTTTAAAAAAGGCGAAGAAAGAAAGTTTGGTAATGTCCAATTTTCCCTTCAACGCCCACCCGTTGAGGGTCTCAACGTCAGCCAGAACCGGTTCGAAGGCTAGGGATGAGTCTTTTTCATGGGCTGAAAGACCGGCGAATATATGGGTATCATTGGGACAGGTAGAGTAACCGATGGATAGTTTTTTCAATATGTTGCCCTTAAATATTCAAGTATCACTTTTTGGGGTGGGACGATGGCATTTTGAAAATCCCAGTGGGATTTATCGCGATCACCGGCTCGATTGCTGATACCTCTGATTTCAGCCGTGGGGAACCCAAACCTTTTCCCTGCCAGAGCCAGAGCATATCCTTCCATATTTTCGGCCACAGCATTAAATGTCACGGCCCTGGCGCGGGCATGATCTTCATTAGCGGAAACCCCGGCAACCGTAAGGGTTCTGCCATAAATCGTCTTTACCATATTCATGGCGGAATCAAGCAAAAGGGAAGAAAACGATTTATCCAGGGGAATTTCCTGCATAACACCCAGCTGTTTCATCTGCTGAGCATCGCCGATACCGGGGCCTGAAACAACACCCAGTTCTGACAGGATCTCTGTTTCCGCCACCACCATATCCCCCACCGCCAACCCGGAACCGGGCAATGAACCGGCAGAGCCCACCATCACCATGACGTCCGGCTGGGCCATTCCGCAAAAGGCACCCAGCGTTATGCAGGCGGCAGCGACCCCAACACCTGTGACCCCCAGGCTAACACCATGCCCCCCCATGTTGCCCGTAAACCACGGAAAACCGCCCACACTCCCTTTCAAACGGGCGCGCGTTTCCTCAATCAACAGGGTCAGTTCTTCCCTTACAGCAGCAACAATCCACGGGTTCATTTTTCCACCTGATGTTCCGGTAACGTGGAAGGGCTCATACCCCATTTCAGGATTTTCAAAATTTCATGAATCTCTGGCTTCAAAGTAATAGGGGATACTCGCTTTCCACTTCCATACTGGGCCCTAAATTGCGCGTGATGGGCATGGACAAAACGGTCTATCACCGCTTCCACCATAAACGCTGAAATTCTTGAATCCAGATTGGGCCTCAACTCACCTCTGTCAACGCCTTTTTGAATCAGGGATTCTATAAATTCCAGCGATTCCCGTTGAACTTCTTCCACGATCTCCTGTTTGTATGGCGAATCCCCAGTGAACACAATGCGATAATAAATGGCGGCCAATCCCGGATGGTTATGGATGAAATCCAAGCCCGCCAGCATCACCTTCTCTAAACGCGCGAAAAAATCTTCCTCCGCGCTTTCATCGCGCACTTGCCTGAGATAATCTTTTACACGACCCAGCGCCATCCGGTAGACAAAAGCAAAAAGGCCCGCTTTGCTCTTGAAATATTTAAAAAGCGCCCCTTTTGAAATACCGGCCGCCTTAACCACCACATTCATACTGGCGTTATTATAGCTTTTGTCCGCGAACTCATTGATAGCGGCGCCGAGAACCCGTTCCCGTTTCTCTTCATCCAGCTGTAGGAACATCTTTGTGACAGTGGTTTTAATACCCATTGCGGAAATTCTCAAAAAAAGGAAAAGCGGCCTTTGAAATTTTAGAAATAAAATTGATGAACCAGGAATTCGATAGCACAATTCGTCTTTTTCATCAAGAATTCATGCTACGAACAGTTTCCTCTTAAAAACACGCAGGGAAAAATTTCGGAAATCAAGACAAGAATCCTATACTTGATTAACAGATTGATTTATGTTAGGAAAATGCAATGTTAAAATTCAACGTTTAAGATCCTGAACCGGATTTTATAGGAGGTCCCAAATGGCAAATAAGGACCAACAGGAATGGTACAAAAAATTTTATGAGGGGACATTTCTGGTTAAAGGCTGGAAATCCCGCATAAATGATGTTCTTAAGGGCCTTTCACCCGAGGACAAAGGGGAAATGGGTGAACTGCTGGAAACCCTCGGGAAAAAAATCGGAATGGAGTGGGCCAAGCCAAATGATGTCCGAAAGATTGACACTGCCCAACTGCAACAGTGGGGTAAAGACCTTCAAAACGCCCGTCAAAAAGGCTCTAAAGAGCTGGCTGGCCGGATTCAGCAAATGAATGGGGAAGTGGACAAGAAACTCGCCTGATTTGAATCTGTGATGTTTTTTCTAAATCTTCATTCGGGCAGACACAGGGGTCTGCCCCTACGCCCGGGGAAAGATTATTGACAAAATGACGCTATGCGTTATATTTAAAGCCCAACATAAACCCCCAAAAAAAAGTTCTCTATGAAAACAGCAAAACATGAAAACAAACACCCGGAAAAGCCTGTCACCCCCCCTGAATCCCGTAAAAAGCATATCCCAACCCATAATTCTCATGATGCCACAATGACAAATAAAGTGATTATGATGGCATTGATGGGTATTTCAAAACCCCATAAGGGCCGAAAAGCAACCCTGCAGAAGATGCGGCAACGCACCATGAAGCTGCTTAAAGAAGCCAAATCCGGGGGAATGCTGGAAGACCTGGTCCGACAGGTGGTCCTGTCCACGGGCATCGAGTCTTTTCTGCCCCAACGCTACGCCAAATACCAACCGGTGGTGAGGGAAGGGATGGTCTTCATGATGTCATCAATGCCCCTTTCGCGACTGGCCCCTAAAATTATCGATCAGCTCCTCCTTCCTGAGGATGCTTCTTTCGGCAAACGTCTTTTTACGTTAATACAAGACATGCCCACGCTTCAGAAACTAGGGCAGATCATCTGTCGAAGTCCTGGGCTGGAACCGGCCTTCAAAAATGAGCTCATCGATCTGGAAGACAACATTCAGACCCTGTCCTACTCCGGGATTCGTCCGTCCCTCTTCAAGGAAATTGATAAACATCCCCCGAACCATATCATCATACCGGAGAAACGCATCCTGGCCGAGGCATCGGTCTGTGCGGTGGTGCCTGCACGGATCGTTTCAGACAACGGAAGAAAGACATCGCAAGCCGTCTTGAAAATCGTCAAACCAAAGGTCAAAAAGGACATGGCCGCGGATCTGGCGCTTCTGGACCAACTCATGGTTTTCCTGGACAACAATAAAGCAAAATGGGATCTGGGTGATTTTAATTTCAGCGCCACCCTGGCCCAGGTGGGCACCCTCCTGGCCAATGAAATCAACCTGGAATCTGAGCAGAAGAATCTTGATCGAATGGGACGTCATTTCAAAGACAACAAAATGGTCGTGGTCCCTGAAAGACTTGCCGTATCCACCCCCGGCATGACCGCCATGAGCCGGGTGGAAGGCAGAAAAATTACGGATGTGGTTGATCTCACGAAAAAGCAGCGTCGAAAACTGGCCGGGGCCCTGGCAAAGACGTGCATCCTGCGCCCCATCCAGGACATTCAGGAAGGAGGGCTTTTCCATGGGGACCCCCACGCCGGGAACATCGCCTATACATTCCTGAAAGGACGTCCCCGACTCATCTTTTACGACTGGGGGATGCTCGGGCATTTGAACAAGCTTGAACGATTCGCCATGATCCTGCTCACCCTGGGAGTGATGACGAACAGCACAACCCTGGTCTTCTACACAGCCGACATCATCACAAAGGGGCAGCTTTCCGCCGATCCCCTTATGCGTAAGACCATAAAGCGCATCATTGTTGAAGGGATTCAGATGCAGGGCCAGGGAACCAGCGGAATGCTCTCCGCCATAGAATACCTGTTTGAAAAATTCACCCATGAGGGGGTGGTTTTTTCAGCTGACCTCATGATGTACGAAAAGGCCATGGTCACCCTGAGAGGCGTGCTTTCAGATGTGGATCCCACCTTCAACCGGGATGCATACATGACCTGGGCCGCCATCACATCCCTGTTGGATGATGCAGTTCGTTTCAGGCTTCTCAAGCTTTTCATGAAAGAAGCCTGGTCCCTCTATCGCCACAGCCTGACCGTTTTCTATGATATGCAAAAGGTGGTTTTCTGGTTTCTGGCGGATCTGGCAAGGGTTTCTCTGAAAATCCCGACGGTATTTGCCAACGCACCATCACCGGTTTATAATACCGGGTCTGGGGATCGTCATGCGTTCGTTGGTGCCTCCATCTGAAACGTTTTTTATTTCTGGATCAATACCGAACCGATCACTCATCACAAAACTTCTTTTTCCGGAGAGGTCACCTCTCCCATTCTTTTCAGTACCGGATCCGGAAGCCCTTCATAGAGTTTGAGGAACGTTTCGTTGATCTTCTTGTTCGCATTTTCAAAGAGGCTCTCTCCACGCACATTGCTTTCCACCATAAAAGGACCAAAATCCTTTACTTCCAGTACCCACATGGCCTGTGCCAGGCCGAGTTCTTCTTTCCAGGCCACATCTTTTACCCTTACAATGCCTCTTCCGTAAATGGCGCCGAGCCCATACCCCACCGTGGTCAAGTAAATCGTTTGGTTGGGCAGAAATGCATTTTTGTATATTTCTTTGGACATTCCCCCTTTTCCGATGACAAAACGGATGTTATAACGCCGAAGGAACTCAGGCATATATTTGGCAAAACGGAAACTCGCCGTTGCCGTAACCGACGGAATATTATAAACGCCAGGGCCGGTTTCACTGATGGCCGGAGAGCAATGAAAAGTCGCTCCTCCAAGTGTTCGAAGGTCAATGGGTGGTTCCAATTTTTTTTCAAAAATCATATCATAAAGACCTTCTCGTCCTGTAAAGACCAGGCCATTTAAAAAAACCGCATCCCCTAATTCAAGGGATTCAATATCATCTCGCGTGGCAGGGAGTGTGATGCTGACTTCACGAATCTCACTTTGATTTTGTTTTGTCATCTCTGTACTCCTCTTCTTATTCTATGGTGTCCCTTCGGTAATATGGGGTAAACCATTGCGGGTCTTCCCGGTACACAACGGTGTTATCAGCAAAAAGACGGGCGGTTTTTCTTCTCTGGGCATAGCAGAACTGCTGAATTCCTACCGGCATTCCGCCGGTGTGGGCGTGTGCCGCTTCAATATGGATATCCAACACCGCGGAGTTTCCGGGAAATCCCATGGGGCCGAAGCCCGAACGGTTTCCAAGTTCGATGAGTTCTCTTTCAAGCGCCGCAATTTCAGGGTCCGGATTCCTATCCCCCACAATGCGCAGGCAGGCCGCTTCCTTTGAAAGCCGAACACAGGTGTCCTTTGTGCCACCCACACCTATGCCGATGACCGCCGGTTGACACGACATACCGCGGCGGAGGAATTCGGCGAATGTATCTAGAAAAAACCGCTTCAGACCCGGAATACCGTCCGCGGGAAACAGCATTCGATAATCTCCTCCAAAGAGCCCTCCCTTGTGGACCACCGTAATGTCCATCCAGTCCGCATCAGGCTCAAAACTATAATCCACATTGGGAGCGTGGAGTCCCACATTGTTATTATTGTCTTTCCTTGAAAATGGATGTACCCGGTTAGGGCGAAGTGGAATACTCGATGTGGTATCTGCTGTTGCCTGCCTGAGCGCCTTTTCGAGGGCCACCATACCACCCTCTACCACGGCTTCATTACCGATCTTGGCATAATACCGCGGAAGGCCGGTGTCTGCGCACATGGGGCGCCGCTCTTTGATGGCGGCATCATAATTCTCCAGGATCTTCCCCAGAACATATCGAGAATGCAGGTTTGTCTCCTCTGCCGACAGCTGTTCCACCTTTTTTTGTACATCTTTCGGGATCTCGATGGCTGCTTGCACATTCAATTCCCGCGCAGACGCCAAGATCGTACCGGTGTTTATCATGATGTCTCCTTTCCCTATTTCCTTTCCAAAATAGCACAGATCCCCAATCCCCCACCGCCACAGATGGTCAGAAGACCATAGCGTGAGTCTTGCCTTATCATTTCATAAATGAGTGTTGTGAGTCGTATGGAACCGGTTGCCCCGATGGGATGTCCCAGGGAAATTCCCGACCCATTGACATTTACTTTTCTTTCCAGATCTTCTGCCCCAATACCCATCAATTTGGCATCTGCCAGAGCCTGCGCAGCAAAGGCCTCCTGAATCTCTATGAGATCTATCTGGTCGATGCTTAAAGAGGCCTTCTTAAGGGCCTTATTTACCGCCGCAGGTACTGCAGGATACGTCAAGGTGGGATCGGCTGCGGCAACGGCAAATGATCTGACATAGACCATCGGTTCCACACCGTGTTCTCTTGCCTTGTCAGGGGTTGTCAACACCAGGGCCGCCGCGCCGTCATTTTCGCTGGAGGAGTTGCCCGCAGTGCAAATTCCGTCTTCGTAGACCGTTCTGAGCCTTGAAAGTTTCTCCAGGGTGGAGTCGCGCCGTGGTGTTTCGTCCGTATCCAGCAAGACCTTATCCTTCTTCCGCTTTACCTCAACAGGCACAATTTCGGAGTCAAATTTTCCCGAATCAATGGCCGCTATAGCCCTTTTGTGAGAGCGCACCGCCCATTTGTCCGCTTCATCCCTGCTGATCCCCTCGTTCTTGGCTGCGGTCTCCGCCCAGGTCATCATTGAATTCAGCTCGCCAAACCGCTCTATGGGCTGGTGTCTCGGTCTGCCGCGCTGTATCCTGTCATAAAAGGGGAGCCCCCAAAGCCCGAGGCTACCGTGATGACGAGGGGAAAACCCCCATTTTGGATCAACCTTGCCGCCCACCCCCCATTTGAGGGACTCTCCCGGGATGTAGAATTCGGCACGACTCATACTTTCGACCCCACCGGCAACGATCGTTTCTGCGTCGCCTTCTTTTATCTGCAAAGTTGCGGACCAGACGGTTTGCAGCCCGGAACAGCAACGCCTGTCGATGGTGAAACCGGGAACCTCAACGGGCCAACCGGCCTCAAGAAGGGCCAGTCGTGCTACATTGGGGGATTCCCCGTTTTGAAACGATTGCCCCAATATTACTTCATCCACTTCTTCCGGCCCGAGATTTGCCCTTCTGATCGCTTCATTGAGGACAATGGCGCCTAGTTTTTCCACAGGAACATCTCTAAGCATACCGCAATATGCGCCGATGGGCGTTCGCGCGGCACTGACGATCACTACCTCTTGCATGACTTCCTCCCCAAATAATTCTAAGAAATTACTGTTTTCCCATCTCGGGTGTCAGGTTGTTTCGATCTATGAATGATCCGTTTTCAGAGGGCGCTTTTCTTAAGACTTAAGGAAAAGCCCCCCTTTTGGACATGAATGCGGGAGACATCCTTTTGCTTTGCCAATTCATGGATCAGGGCCATAACCGGTTTATCTCCCCTTGGGTAGTCCTTTTTTATGGGACCGGCTGAAATGGTCGCCTCCACATGCTCCTCCGGAAACAAAACCCGAAGCAATAATTCGTCATCGGATATTCCCGGACGTCCAATCTCTTTTCTCAAATCCTCAATGGACGGCTGAGGTTGTTCCCAGTCCAGGAGGCCTTTCGCTTCCGGCAGGCTTGTGATCTTATCCAACACGTTTTGATCGACCGGTGCGGGCGTCTTTCCGTAATGCCCCAGCACATATCTTATGCCCTCCTCAGTGGCGACTTTATATCTCTCGCCCAAAAGAACGTTCAATACACCCTGGGTGCCCACCAGTTGCGAGAACGGCGTAATCATAACGGGATAGCCCCATTCCTCACGTATGACGCTAATCTCTTCAAGGACCTCTTCCAACCGGTGTCCCATCCCCCTTTCGGAAAGCATAAATTCCAGATTGGAGATCATGCCGCCGGGGACCTGGTGGATGTATTGGAAGGCATCGTATTCAACGGGAACCCCCATGGGCTTACCCTCCCTTTTGGCAACATATCTGAAATGCTCGGACATTTCTTTGACGGCTTCCTCGTCCGCCTTGGGCGCATATCCGAGCCTGCGCAAATTCATGATCATGTTCTCTATGGATGGGTGGGATGGACCGTTGGCCAAAGGGGAGACGCACGTGTCAATGATGTCGACGCCCAACGCCACCGAATCAAGACAACACAAAGGGGCGAGGCCCGTGGTACAATGAGAATGCATCTCAAGGGGCAGATCTCCGATCTGTCCCTTTATTGTGGGCACCAGCGTCTTGGTCCGCTCAGGCGTCAAGAGTCCGATGGAATCTTTGATCATCACCGAATCCGGGTTCAAAGCCTCGATCATTTCAGCGGTTTTACGCGCATAAAATTCATCCGTATGGACAGGGCTGAGGGAGTAAACCAAAGGCACAACGACTTCAATCCCCACGGCTTTGGCCACCGCAACCGATTTTGAAAGGTTGTTCCAGTCGTGTAATGCATCAAATATCATCAGATGCTTGATCCCATTGGCCGCGCACCGCTCAATCCAAAGTTTGATGACGGCATCGGGCACAATATTGAAACTGGTGAGCGATTTGCTCCTGATCAGGGCCCGCAAGGGGGTGTTGGGCATGGCCTCGGCAAGGAGTCTGATCCTCTCCCATGGGTCTTCCCGTAGATAACGGAGACAGGCGTCAAAATGGACCGTTCCCATCAATTCCGCAGCCTTAAACCCTGCCCTGTCTATTACGGGGGCAATAGGCAACATGTGGGCTGTCTTCATTCGCGTTGCCCAGAGGCTCTGGTGACCATCCCTCAATGTGGTATCAACGAAACTGATTTCCTTCATCTTTTTCATACTCCTTACCCAAGCTATTTTCTATCCAACCTGTGTTTATTTGCCCGGTGAGATAGTCAGGATTCTTCATAATAAAACGGTGAAAAGGGATTGTCGTATCAACGCCCGTAACAGTAAAGTCCATAAGGGCTTCCTGCATGGATCCAATGGCCTGATCGCGGTCTCTTCCCCAGGTGATCAGCTTTGCAAGAAGCGAATCATAATATGGGGGAACGAAATATCCCGGATAACAGTGGGTATCAACCCGGACCCCTTCCCTATCAGGCACGTTCCATTGGCGAATTCTACCGGGACAAGGTGCAAAACCAAGCTTTGGTGATTCCGCGTTTATCCGGCACTCGATTGCGTGACCGGTCAATTTGACTTCCTCTTGGGTTACACTGAAGGAATCCCCGGAAGCCACCCTGAATTGCTCCTTGACCAGGTCAATACCGCTGATCATCTCCGTCACCGGGTGCTCCACTTGAATGCGAGTGTTCATTTCAAGAAAATAGAATCGACCGTGATCCTGATCTAGGAGAAATTCCACGGTTCCGGCATTTTCGTACCCGATCTGTTTGGCAATCCTGACGGCTGTCTTACAAAACGCCTCTCTGAGTTCTGGAGATACAGCTGGAGACGGCGCCTCTTCGACCATTTTCTGATAGCGGCGCTGAATCGAACAATCACGCTCAAACAGATGCAGGACGTTTCCGAATCGATCTCCGATGATCTGAACCTCAATGTGTCTTGCATTCGGGATATAATGCTCCACATATATTCTATCGTCTCCGAATGCGCTCAATGCTTCCACCGAAGCCTCGTCAAAGACGGTCTTCAGATCCTCGGGCTTCATAACGATTTTCATTCCTTTTCCACCGCCACCCGCGGCCGCTTTCAATAAAACAGGATATCCTACGCTTTCCGCTGCATCTGCCGCCTCGCCAAGATCACATACAAGCTCTGATCCGGGAATAATTGGAATACCGAGCCCTTCTACAAGCTTTCGTGCGTAAAGTTTATCTCCCATCCTTCTAATATCATCTGCCTTCGGCCCCACAAAAACGAGACCATGCGCCGCGCACATTTCGGCAAGTTGGGGCTGTTCTGCGAGGAAACCGTATCCGGGATGGATGGCATCCGATCCCGTTCCCAGGGCGGCCGCGACGATGGTGTCTACTTTTAGATAACTCTGCATGGGTGGGGGAGGACCAATGCAGACGGCTCTGTCGGCCAACTTTGCCGGCAAACTCTCGCTATCCGCTTCAGAAACCGTAACGACCGATTCTATCCCGAGCTCCCGGCACGCCCGGATAATACGAACGGCAATTTCACCCCGGTTGGCCACCAAAACGCGGGAGATGTTCTCTATCACGCGTTTTCCTCCTCACCCGTTTCGGCGCCATCGACTTCTTCCACCAGAAAAAGCGTCTGCTGGTATTCCACCATTTGGCCGTTTTCTGCGCAGATTTTGGCAATACGCCCCCTGACGTTTGCCTTGACCGTATTAAAGAGTTTCATGACCTCAATGATGCAAAGCGAATCACCTTCGGATACCAGTTGGCCCACCTCCACAAACGGCGCCGCCCCGGGTTTGGGTGCACTGTAGAAGGCGCCCAGCATTGGGGCTTTGATGGCGATGAAACCGGTTTCTTCAAGATCCGGAGGTTGCGGGATATGGGCCTTTTCTTCTCTTGCCGGAACAATAGGTTCCACGGCAGCCCTCGATTCGGTCGAATCATGATCGTCGGGCTTCAATTTATCCACCGGACCTGCCTTTTTACCACTTTTGCTGGCTGTCAATTTGAGTTCACCCATTTCCAGGTGCAACTCATCAAAGGTCGATTCCTCCAAGATCCTCAGGATCTGAATGACATCATCCTGTTCGATTCCCTCCATAAATACTTCCTCCTTATCATTAAAGTTTTACTACACCGATCCGAAAATGAGTTTCGGCACTATGAGACTTATCCATGGAATATAGGTAATCAGAATGAGGGCAATCCCGATGATGATCATTATGGGAACAGCCGCCTTCATAACATCATAGAGAGACAGCCCTGATAGTGAACTGCCCACGTACAGGTTAAATCCAACGGGAGGTGTAATCAAACCGATCTCGAGGTTCATGACGACGACGATGCCCAGGTGTATGAGGTTGATCCCCAAAGCGGACCCCAGGGAAACAATCAGCGGGGTGAAAATAAGCATAATCGATGCGGGATCCATGAAATCCCCTGCAAAAAAGAGGATAATATTGATTAAAAGCAGAAACATCCAAGCGTTAATCCCCGCATCAAACATGATTTGCGTCAGAAGGTCGGGAACCCTGAAAAAAGACAACAGAAAAGCAAACGAATAAGCAAATGCCAGTATCAGCAGGATCATTGAAGCCATCTCTGCGGAACGCAAAAAAATCCCCGGGAGATGACTGATTTTTAACTCTTTGTACAGGAAAAACCCCATGGCAAGGCCGATGAAAACAGCCAGGACGGCTGCTTCGGTAGGGGTCACAACGCCACCATATATGCCGCCCAATATCATGACCGGGACGATCAAAGCGGAACCGTTCTTGACGATCTTATTGATCCTTTCCTTTAAAGAAAGAGCCGGCGATTTGGGATAATTCCTCTTTCGTGAAATGACATGGACGTAAATCATGAGGAAAATCGTTAGCATGATACCGGGAAGCATGCCGGCTGCGAAAAGCTTCCCTATGGAAACATTGGCAAGAACACCAAAGATGATCATCAATATACTGGGTGGAATGAGTATGCCCAAAGAGCCGGAGCAGGAGATCAACGCGGTTGCAAATTTTTTGTCATAACCTGCCTTCAGCATGCCCGGAAGGACGATTGTCCCGACGGAGACGACCGTTGCCACGCTTGACCCGGAGATGGCCGCAAAGATCGCACAGGCCAGAACCCCTGCCATTCCCAAGCCGCCGGTGATGCCAGCCGTAAGGGCCTCGGAAAAAACCAGGAGCCTCCTGGCAATCCCCGCCTGGGCCATAATATTGCTGGCTAGGATAAAGAAAGGGACGGCCAGGAGGGCATAACTATCAAGAGCGGCATAGACGTTCTGCCCGATAAAGAGGAGGTCCATATCCGTGAAGATAATCAGATTGATAGTCGTGGAAACGCCCAGGGCAATGGCTATGGGCACCCCGAAGAACATGAGAATGAAAAGGATTGTCATGAGCGAACTTATAAGAACAATCGGATTTTCCATGAATCGGACTACCTCAAAGGATCATCTTGCATTTTCAGCTTCAGCCACAAGACTAGCATTCACTAAATATGTTCTTTCTTGAATGGCACGAATTCGTCTTTGTCTTTGCGACATGCCTCCCATAAAAGCTCCGAATAATGGAAGGCCATAAAGAGAAAGGCCACGGGCATATAGGCGATCATCATCCAAATGGGGATTTCGGTGATGATAGAAAGTTGTCCCATCTCTCTAAAATACATAATAAATTCATATGTGAGATAGGACATGAACAGGAAGAGAGCAACACCGGAAAAACTGGTGAAGATTTCGGAAAATTTCTGGAATTTAGGGGGCAGAAGCTTAACGATGACATCTACGCCGATATGTGCCCCATTTCTGATACCTGTGCTGGCGCCTAACAGCGTCATGCTGATAAAGGCGAACACGACGATTTCGGGAACCCACGCAAAACCGGAGTTAAAAAAATACCTTAAGATAACTTGAATAAAACTGAGGGTCACCGTAAAGGCTAAGAGTATAATGGTGGCCCATTTCTCAAACACGTAAATAGCGCTGCCTATTTTCATCTGTCAACTCGGCATGAATAATCCTTCCGATCAGGCCGGAATGGCCTGATCGGAAGAAAATACGATCTCTCTTTATTTGGTACGGGTGGCCTCAATTGCCTCAAAAAACTCCTGAGGTATTTTCTTTCCAAATTTTTCCTGGACCGGTTTGGTCTTTTCCTTGAGTGCACTCCTCTCTTTTTCGGTCAACCATTTGAACTGAAGCTGAGGTCTTTCCGACATCATGATCCAGGGCATTTTGTACTCTATATTTTCCTGAACGTCGTGTTCAAATTTGGTTGCTTCATTGAAGGTGTCATCAAAGACTTTCTGTAGGTCTTTCGGCAGGTCATTGTAAAATTTGGGATTGACGATGATGGCTGCAAAGAGGAGACTGTGCCTGGAGATGGTGATAAAATCCCCGGTTTCGTGCCATTTAACCGCCTGAATAACCGCAAGCGGGCACTCGGCCCCATCCACTGTCTTTAGCTGAAGGGCAGTGTACGTCTCCATGTAGGGAATTGGCTGAGCGCTGGCGCCCAGTGCTTCCATCTGAGATGCCACAATTTTCGATGGTCTGATTCGCAGTTTCACTCCCTTGAAGTCCTCGGGTGCGGCAAGAAATCCCTTGCTGCAGACAAAATTCTGAAAACCGTATGGCCAAAGCCCCATGAGTTTATACCCCTTTTTGAGATAGAGGGGCTCAAAGAGCTTTTTCCCGGAGGTGTCCATGAAGCGGTAAACATGGTTCATATCACTGAAAATGAACGGAAACTCCATCAGAAAGGTCTCGGGGATCTCTCCGCCCAGCCTACCCCCGCTCACTTCGGCCATCTGGATGACATTCGACCTGAGGGCTGCATACTGGGTGGGGTCGTCTTTATAAAGAGACGCTCCCCAGAAGATTTCCACCTTGAATCTTCCTTTTGAATTTTCTTCAAGTTTTTTGCCAAGATATTCGATAGCCTGGCTGAGCGGGTGCATGCTTGGGGGTGACTTGGGCCCTGCATAGTTGAATTTAATCAAGATTGGTTTTTCAGCCAAAGCGTTGGAATGGAGCAATACGATCCCGCCAAAGAAAATTAAAGAAATCAATAAAGAAAACAACCATATCTTTTTTCTTACCATGATGGATCCCCTCCCTTGAAATAAAGTAAAAATTGGCGACTTAAACCCTGGACCTTTCCTCGATCAGATCCCCCCTTTGTTTACCACCTCCTTTCAAATGATCTCTTCATCCTGCAACCTGAGCATGTCTTCTTCCGAAATCCCCAATAGACCCCTATAAATCTCTTCGTTATGTTGGCCGGGGTAAGGGGCGGATTCCGTGAGCCCCGCATCAGACTCGGTGAAATGGACGGGAAATCCTGCGGTCTTGATACCGGTCTTACCGCTTTTGGGATGATACAATTCCTGAATCATCCCCCGGGATTTCAGTTGAGGGTCATCGAGAACATCCTCGATCTCAAGCACGGCATCACACGCCACCCTCTTTTCTCGCAAGCGTTTCAGCGCCTCTACAACGGTTAAGCTCTTCAACCACTCGAACACAATCCTTTCTATTGCATCAGAGTTTCTGGAACGTCCTTCTTGATTCTGAAACCGAGGATCTTCCTTCAGATCTTCTCTTCCCACGGCGTCCACAAAGGCCTCCCATTGCACATTATTGGCCACGCAAATAAGAATATATCCATCCCTCGCCTGATAGGCGTTCCACGGCGCCAGCCTGGGGTTCCTGTTTCCCGTTCTCATGGGAATCCCCTGCTCAAGATGAAAATCAAGTGCTTCATCCATGATCATGGAAAAACAGCAGTCTTGCATGGATATATCTATTCTTTCTCCCTTTCCCGTTTTTTCACGGGAATAGAGGGCCGCCAAAATGCCGGAAAGGCCGTACATGGCGGGGATCATGTCTCCCACCCAGGCCCCGCAACGTGTGGGAGGTCCGCCGGGAAAACCGGTGACGCCCATAATGCCGCTGGTCCCCTGGATCGTAAGGTCAAAAGCGGTCCGCTCCCGATACGGACCATCTTGCCCATAACCTGAAATAGAACAATAAATAATCCGGGGATTGATCTCTTTCAATCTTTCATAGCCAAAGCCTAAGCGGTCCATACTACCCGGCGCGAAGTTCTCCAGCACCACATCTCCTTTTTCCACCAGGCGTTCAAGAATCCTCTTCCCCTTCTCGTTTCTCATGTTCAGAGAAATGCTTTTTTTTCCGCGATTTCGCTTCAGGTACAGCAGCGATATATCGATATCACTCCGACTGCGGTACCCGACACCATCCGGGCCCGCGAAGGGTGGATTCCACCGGCATGGGTCGCCGATTTTTGGCCGTTCAATCTTAATCACTTCCGCTCCCATGGCCGCCAGATTCAAACTCACAAAAGGTCCCGACAGATACGCCGTCAAATCTATAACCCTTACGCCCTCCAGATGTTTTTCCATCAGACCCTCCCATTGGAAAAAGGTTTCTATACTGAACAACATAGGATTACAGCAATACGCGTGCCAACATCTGCATGAATTGTAAGTTATTGAATTACCGTAAAAACTGTTTTTCACAGGACTTAAGGAGGTCGGCGTGCCCAAATTATGTGCCCAGTTTTAGGCTCAAGTGCCGAATATTTGGCTTGTATCTTCTCGAAAAATCGCTTACGGTGTTTGAATTGAGAAAATCTGTCTGCCTCAACCTACCTTAACGCCACAATAGAATTGGAGCCGAAAATGCCTTGGAATTCATATAAAAAGTATTTGTCTTTTTTGAGAATCAACAATGCTATTTTGAGCCAATACACGCGCGAGGGACTCTTCAAGGCATTGGCCATCGAGCTCAAAAAGCTTTTCCCCTATGACCGTTGCGGAATCCATCTCTATGACCGCAAGAATAATTCGCTGAGTTATTTTGCCACTGCGGAAGGCATTAAGCCTGACGGCATAAGCTGTGAAGGCAGCAGACCCTTGCCCAAGGGATCAGTTGCCCGTATGGTGATTGAATCAAGAAAACCGGTCATCATCAAAGACCTGTCCAAGGTCGATCAATTAACCACCGCCGAATCCATGTGGAAAGAGGGCCTGCGATCCACCCTCGCCTTCCCTTTGATTATCAGAGAGAAACTTCTCGGATCCCTTCACTTCTCATTTAAAGCGTGTCCTCAAAACCTGGAGGAATTATGCTCATTCATTGAGGAACTATCCGTTCAGATCACCATTGCGATTGACAACATGCTGTCCTACGATAAATTGAGACTTATTAATGAAAAACTTGAAAAAGAAAAACGGTATGTCCTGGAAAGACTGGATCGGCTGAGTCAAAAATTTTATTATAACAGTAGCGCCATGGTGGCCCTCATGCGCGATGTGGACCTGGTGGCCGATACGGATACCAGTGTTCTTATCAGCGGCGAGACAGGGACGGGCAAGGACCACATAGCCCGCTACATACACAATTTAAGCTGGCGTAAAGACCATCTATTTGTCAAGGTGAATTGCGCCGCACTTGTTCCGACACTCATCGAGAGTGAACTTTTCGGACATGCCAAAGGATCTTTTACCGGGGCCAGCAATCGGAGGATTGGTCGTTTCGAGATGGCCGACGGCGGCACCGCATTCCTCGACGAAATTGGCGATTTGCCCGTTCAAAGCCAGGCCAAGCTCCTTCAAGTGCTGGAAGATAAGGCCTTTGAGCGTGTGGGGGAGAGCACCCCTATTTCGGCTAATTTCAGAATTATTGCCGCCACAAACCAAAATTTGCCGCTAAAGATTGGAGACGGCACCTTTCGTAGAGATCTTTATTATCGCGTCAATACCGTGCATCTGAAGATCCCCCCCCTGAGAGACCGTATCGGCGATATCCCTCTTTTGGTCAGATGCTTCACAACCAACAGTTCGGAAAAGCTGCAAAAACCCGAAACACGCTATTCCTCATCGGCCATCGATGCGCTCTGTCAGTACCCATGGCCGGGCAATGTCCGGGAACTTGAAAATTTAGTGGAAAGAATCATGATTCAACGCGCAGGGCATTTGATCACGGAGGGAGATATTCATCGGCTATTGCAGCCTTTGGAGCCGACGGAAAAAAGGCATGAGGGCGGATTCCTGACAAAGGACGAGATGGAAAGAAAGCACATTGAAGATGCCTTGATACAATGCGGTTGGGTTGTGGGGGGGAAATACGGCGCTGCCGGACTGCTCGATATGCCCAGATCCACCCTTCAGTACAGGATGAAGAAATTAGGCATTGAGGCCAAACCGATTCGAACGTCAAAATCTCCCGCCGCCGCGGCGTCCATGAACCATGGCTAACTGTTTAGGCCCTTATTTCTCAAAACCCTATCACAAAAAAATATGGAAATGTTCAAACAGGTCTCTAGATCGGCATCAAATGCAGTTCTCAGATTTTTTGCGCCGGTGTTTATTTCACATTTTCGGTTACAGCGCAGCCCGCCTTAGAAATCCACTGATACAGAGTTGGCATCTTATTCAGGGAGGGTCATCCGTCTGCTTTTGGTTCCAAAACGCATAACCTCAGATGCACTCTTGCTTTTCAGAAGACCAATGGTATGCTCTACAGCATACTTGGGTGATATTGAAAGATATAAGGAGGATATGTCCGGCATCGCATGCCCTTCAATGATTGCGGTTCTGCAGTAGATAGCGAATTTCTTACCCAATGCCGGGCATGAAAATGCTTGACAGAAATTAGGTAATCATATTGAATCTATCAGCTAATGAAGTTTTGTATTGTGGTATCATAATCGCTTCTGAATTTTCAAAAATCATCAAAGGGGCATATGCTATGAAAAAAATTGCTTTGGGACTATTTCTTTCGTTGTTACTCATTTCTTGTTCAAATGGTGATTCCACTGCTCCAATACAGGTTAAACAATTAGTCGATGTGATCGATGAGGTTCGGCTGGGATTGGAAGCAAAATTGAATCACTCGGTTCCAAGTATCAATGTATATATTCAAACTCCGGACGACATCTACTTTGCCAGTGCATCTAAGAATAAAGAGAAACAATTATCTGCTGATGCATTTTTTCGTTTTGCAAGCAATACAAAAACTTTTACTGCAACCGCAATTCTGAAAATGTATGAAGATGGGTGGTTGGATATTTATGATAATATCATAGATACAATACCAGGTTCTGGTATTCCCTACGTTCCCGATACGGCAGCCTGGGAGATTCCCTATAAAGATGGAATAACCATTGAACAGCTTCTTCAGCACAGCGCGGGCGTTTATGATGTCGATAACGATCCAGTGCCGAACTGCGGCGGTGTTTCCTATGTGGAATACACATTCAAGCAGGATCCTTCTCATCAGTTTACAGCCGAGGAATTGGTCGAGCAAGTAACGATAAATAATCTTTCCTACTTTGCTCCCGGAGCAGGCTATCATTACAGCAACACAGGTTATACGATTCTCAGTGAAATCATTGCCCGAGTTTACTCTACTCAAATTGAGGGGGATAAAACCTATGCTGATTATTTGGAAGCATACGTTGTCGGCGGCAGTTCTGTCTTGCCACTGAATATTCACTTTCCCGACCAAGCGGAAGATGTGGCTTTACCCGTTCCGCATGCAACAGGATTAATTTATTATGAAGAAGGAATGGAACCTGTTCTTTTTGATGAAACAAATATGAGCGCTCATGTTGCGGAAGGGAATGGCTATGCCAATTTTGTTGATCTAAACAAATTCGTTAGAACACTGATGAAAGGACAGAACGTTTTGTCTACGGAAACGGTAAAGTTGATGCAGACCGATACTTCCGCAGCCAATCCCGGATATGCATTGGGCTGCCTGCATGCCACAAATCTAGGATACGGACATAATGGTTGCATCAGGGGATATTTATCATTAATGGTTTATGACCCGGATTACGACGTTTCGCTGATTGCACTTATGCCAATGGTCGATCAGACGACTGACGATAATTTCATGGCCTCTTTCCGTGCCTTGTATACCGCTGCCTGGAATGCCAGGAAATTTTTAGGGTATCCCGGTCAACCGGAAACACAAATGAATCTTGAGAAAATGATGGAATAAAAAGATTGAGAGGACCCCCTCACTAAGCGTAATAATCACCCCCATTTCCCAACCCAGAGTCTAAGAGACGTGAATCTTTTCCGTAGACGAAATTGACATCGTAGTCATTGCCTGGCGTTACCATAAAGCGGGAGTTCTCTATCAAAAAGACCTTGTATGAAATTAGTGCTTGGTCTACAGAATATTACGGACACCTTAGAAGCTGTAAAATTGGAAAACTCCATGATTTAGGAGGTGGAAAACCCGCTTTGATGCTCAGGATAATGTGATTCTTCAAGGCGGGGAAGTTGAATGATCGCGAATTGAATGCTCAGGTCTGGCGTCTCGGGCATGTTTGATTTCATCTGGATATCCAAAAAAATCAGCACCACTAAAACCTTTTGATACGCCTTACATAACCAACCAACTGCTCAAAATCTAAATTCGCCACGGGAATTATTGCGACCACAACATGTTGGGCTGGTTTAATTTTCCGCTTATCTGGTCGCGGGACCTGCCAAATCCCCTCCGGTGAAGATGCAAAACCAGATTCTGAAGGACTGGATTCATTTTTTCAAGCCAAAGGAATTTTTTTCTTGACGCCTTTTCAATTATACAATATACAAAATACAAAATAATAAACACCCTGCTGGTTTTTTTCTGATCGCCCCTCTGCCATGAAGAAGAAGAGGGTGTGTTCCCTTGGTAGGAGAATTGATGGAACAGCTTCCGGAACGTACCAACCTCAGAGATCAAGTCTATGATATCCTGAAAAAAAGGATTATTTTCAGGAAGATAGGATCCGGAAAGAAAATCAATGAAGAAGAGTTGGCAAAAGCATTGGGCGTCAGTAGAACGCCCATTCGAGAAACCTTGCTCCGTCTGGAACACGAGGGGATTGTAAAAATCATACCCAGGCGCGGCGCCTTTGTCGTCTCGCAATCAGACGACAAGGTCAGTGATTTGCTTCAAGTGCGAGAGGTATTGGAAGGCTTGGTTGCACGGCTGGCCACGGAAAACATGAAAAATGAACTCCTTGATCACCTAAGGCTCTGCCTGGAAAAAGTCAGTTCCGCCGATAATGATGAGGACAGATTGCTGAAATATACCCCTGCCGACATTGAGTTTCACGCCTTGCTGCTGGAGGCCTGCGACAATAAACTGCTCAAGAACATGATGGAGAGCGTCAATGTCCACCTTCAGATGGTCAGATTGCGGACCGTAGCACTTCCCGGAAGACCTGAGCAAACGGTTCGGGAGCATTATGAAATCCTGGCGGCAATCCAGAAAAGGGATCCCGATCTGGCTGAAAAGCGAATGAGGGAACATGTGGCAAGTGTGAGAAAAGATGCGCAAAATAACATGCCGTTAATGAAATAGGGCAAAAGGAGGGCGGGTTAATATGACCCATACTGAAATACTTCTCGTATCGAGACTGAGTCATAGAAGTCAAATGTGGGACGCAACCGGAATGTGGGCCTGGATGCTCCATCGAATCACCGGCCTTGGTCTGGTGTTCTATATCCTGCTGCATACAATCCTCATGAGCGTCTCTCTTTTGTCGGGAAAAGAAAGCTTTGACAGGACCCTATCGGTGCTCATGGGGCATCCTGTTTTCGAACTGCTGGACACCCTTTTGCTTGGAGCGGTGCTTTATCATGGTTTCAACGGTATTCGAATATTGCTCTTTGACGTGGGAATGGGCATATCCAATAAAAGCCAAAAAAGACTATTCTGGATATTCATGGGCATGGCGGCCATTTTATGGTTTTGGTCCATTGTTATAAAATTCAGCGGATAAGGGGACCGGGAAATGCATGCTTGGACATGGTTATTACAAAGGATCAGCGCCGTTATTCTGTTCATTGCGTTAGGGCTCCACATCGGATTCCTGCACTTCGCCAATGCCGGTGTGCCCCTCAATTATACCGACATCATGACGCGATTAAAAACACCCATTCTCATCTCTCTGGATATCCTGCTGCTGATATTCGGACTATATCATGCCTTGTACGGCCTATACGCCGTTTTCCTCGACTTCGATTCCGGAAAAAAAGAAAGAATTGTGGTGCTCGGAGTCCTTATCCTCATGGGATTGGGTTTTGTGGGTTTTGGAATTTTCGGCTTCTATTACACAACCCGTTCGCTTTAGACGGTTCCCGGAAAAAGTTGTTTTTTGGAGAGAAAAAATGCCGGATATATTACATGTCAAAGTCTTCCGCTTCAACCCTGAAAGCGACGTTGCCCCCAAATTCGACCATTTCGAAGTGCCTGTTTTCGATAATATGGCCATCCTGGATGTGGCCATGCATATTCAAAACTACATGGACAGATCACTCTCTTTCAGGTTTTCCTGTCGTATCGGCATGTGTGGTTCATGTGCCGTGTACGTGAACGGAAGGGCTCGGTTGGCCTGCAGAACCCAGGTTACCACCCTAAATACCCAAAACATAACCATCATGCCGCTGCCAAATTTCCCCATCATTCGCGATCTGGTTGTGGATATGGAGCCGTTTTTTGAGAAATGGAAAAAAATCAAGCCCTATTATATTCCAAAGAAAGAGATTACGGAACCGGTCGTTGTCCGGCCCGATTCAAACGAACGGGAATTCATAGATGACATGCTGGACTGTATCAGTTGCGGTTGCTGCTATTCGGCCTGCTCCATGGTGGCCACCAACAAAGAATATTTAGGGCCGGCCGCCCTTAACCGAGCCTATACCCTGATCGCTGACAAACGGGATGCCATCAGGGTTGAAAGATTAAAAGTCGTGGATCGATCATACGGAGTTTGGCGATGTCATACACAGTTCAACTGTGCGGAAGTCTGCCCCAAGACAATAGTTCCCACCCGTTCCATTCAAAACTTGAAGCGACGTTGCGTTTTGAAAAAATTCGGAATATTCAAATGAAGACCCCCAAAAAAGGAGTGAAGGCATTGTGGAAGTCATAAAGACCGACATACTGATCCTCGGCAGTGGCGGTGCGGGCTTGTTTGCCGCCCTGCATGCATACGACAACAATCCTCGTCTCAAAATCATCATGGCGACCAAGGGATTGGTCGGGAAGAGTGGATGCAGCAGGATGGTTCAGGGTGGGCTTAATGTGGTCCTGGATGAAAAGGACTCCTTGGAAAATCATTTCAAAGACACCCTCAAAGGCGGAGGCTTCATCAATAATCAAGAACTGGCGTGGACTCTGGTGAGTGAGGCCCCTAAGACGGTTCATGAACTGGAGGTGAATGTCGGGTGTTTCTTTGATCGAGCTGAAAACGGAAAGATTCATCAGAAACCCTTTGCGGGCCAATCCTTTGACCGGACGGTGCACGTGGCGGATCTCACCGGGATTCAGATCATGAGCCGAATGACCGATCAGATATTTGCCCGGGAGATCACTGTGTTTGAAGAGACACGGGGTCTCGATTTATTGCATTCCAAGGATGGAGAGCGAATCGTGGGGGCGGTACTCTCCAATATCAGGACCGGGGAAATCTTTGTTGTAAATGCGAAAGTCACCATCGTCGCCACCGGCGGGTCCGCCTCCATGTACAAAATTTCCGCGCCATCCTTTGATAAGACCGGAGACGGCATGGCCATGTGTTTCAGGGCCGGGGCCGAATTTGTCGACATGGAAATGGTCCAGTTCCACCCCACGGGCCTTGTCGCCGGAAAATCCCGTCTGAACGGCAGTCTCCTTGAAGAAGGTCTCAGGGGTTCCGGTGCAAGGCTCTATAACGGCCTGGGTGAACGGTTCATGGAACAATACGACCCGGAGCGCCTGGAAAGATCCACCCGGGACCGGGTGGCACGATCCAGTTTCATGGAGATCATGGCCGGGAGGGGGACGGCTAACAACGCCGTATACCTTGATGGAAGCCATCTGGGCGCCGAATTTATTGAGGAGAAATTCCCCGGCATGGTCGAGCGTGTCAAGGATATCGGAAAAGATCTGGCCAGGGAAAAGGTCGAGGTAACCCCCACGGCACACTATCAGATGGGTGGCGTCGGAATTGATGCCGATTGTCAGTGCAACTTGAAGGGGCTATTGGTGTGCGGCGAAGATGCGGGCGGGACCCATGGCGCCAATCGGCTCGGCGGCAATGGCATATGCGAGTCAACGGTGTACGGCCGAAGGGCCGGAGACGTGGCCGCGGTCCTGGCTCTGGAAGAAGATGTGCATCCCCATTCGGAAACCGAGGCCGAAAGCATAAGGATGCGTTGGCTTAAGCCTTTTTTGCCCGGCTCTGGGGAGAATGTTTATGAGATTCGGGATGAGATTGAAAATCTCATGTGGGAAAAGGCGGGTCTGGTCCGTAACGGCGACAAACTGAAGGAGGCTGCAGGTCGACTGGACGAGCTCATGAAAAAGATAGAGGGCGCCAGTGTGACCGACAGATATAGAGCCCAATACAATATGGAATGGAACAGCATCATCGATGTGACCAACCTGATTACCGTATGCAGAATGGTTGTGAATTCGGCGCATTGCAGGGAAGAGAGCCGGGGCGCCCACTACAGGGATGATTTTCCGGCAACCGATAACAAAGAGTGGCTTAAAAATATCTATCAGAGAAAGGGAGACGGATATCAGCTGGATTTAACGCAAAAACCGGTTGTCCTGAATCGTTTTCAAAGGGAAGAGATCGAAGACCGGTTTTTTGAGAAAGTCAAGGCACATTGATCCAAGGCCACACTTGAAACAACATCCGATGCGTTTTAATTTTTGTGCAAGCCCAGGATTGTTCTGGCTTCATTCGGCGAGGCCACTTCTCTGCCATACTCTTTTGCAAACCTTGTTATTCTTTCCACAAAAACAGCATTATTCTTTGCTAGCACGCCTCGCTCATAATATACATTGTCTTCCATCCCAACTCTGATATGGCCACCCATGATCAAAGCCATGAGCGACATGGGCAAATGAGATTTCCCTATCCCGGCAACAGACCAAGCCGATGCTTCAGGGATGTGTTCCAGCAAATGTAGGAGCGCCTTGGGAGTGCCGGGAGCACCCCAAGGCGTTCCCATTACGAACTGGAAATACATGGGTGATGCCAACTGGCCTCTTTTGTTCATATTTAGTGCCGTTACCGCCATGCCCAGGTCAAAAATTTCAATTTCCGGCTTAACACCCGTTTCCAACATTTTTTCCGCGGCCATCTCCAAAAAAGCGGGAGGGTTACTGAAAACATCCCCACCCAGGTTAATGGAACCCGCATCGAAAGAAGCCAATTCCGGCTCGAACGCCAGTGGAATCAAGCGATCTTCATAGGGAAGGTTGCAACCGGCGATTCCGGAGGTTGTTAACGATAGTATCAGGTCCGTTTCTTCCCTGACCGGATCAACAACCCTTTTGTATAAATCATAATCCTGGGTTCCCAGTTTGGTTTTAGGATCACGCACATGAATATGGACGATAGATGCACCCGCCCGCCAACACTCGATGCAGGACTGAGCGATTTCCTCGGGGGTTATGGGAATATAGGGAGAAACGTCTTTAGTGTTTCGGCTACCCGTAACCGCAGCGGAAATGATCAGCTTCTCCATTTATATGCCTCCTTTTCTGATGTCTGCAACAGCTTCTTCAATATACGATAAAACATGCTCAAATGTCGGCCCGTGATGTAAAGGGGCCACGTGGCTCATGGGCGCGGTCTGCTCCTGTTTCCATCCCGCAGGGGGTATCAAGGATTCCGTGGGAAGCACCATATTGTCAACAGGGGAATAGAACGCCACACACGGCAGTTGCGTAACGGGCTGAAAGTTCTCCAATCCCCTGACAAGAGGCCCCTGGTAACGCAGGCTGTCCGCCAATGGCCCCAAACCCAGCACCGCCATTTTGCTCCCTTTAAAGGGTGATACCAAGGTAATCACCCGCCGAATTGTGGAAGAACGGGATTCGTCCCGCTTTCCCGCATAGGTTTTGGCCAGAAGCCCACCCAGGCTGTGACCCACCATCACCATATCAACACCCACGCAATCCTTTTCCACCTGTTTCATCCACATTTCAAATTTTTCATAAATATCCCAGAAGGTGGTATTCCAGCTGTTGTAGGAAAAGGCATAGATTCGGCCGTATCCTTTTCGCTTAAGCCGCCATCGATAATATGCCCATGCACTGGCATTGTGATAAATTCCATGGATTAAAATGATGCTTGTATCGAATTGGGTGCCGACTTTTTTGCTATCAGGACCCGGCTTCCACAAGCTTTTGGCAAACCCCAATGGAAAAAGACATACCACCACAACATTGCTGCAGATGCTGGAATAAATGCCCCTGATCAACCACAGAAACGGTTTACCCTTTGACTGCTGATTTAGTGTCATACCATAGGCGGAATTGGCGGCCTCATACCAGAAAATCAGGTAGGTAAACACCGGTATGAGCAAAAAAACAACGATCAGAACAAACAGAATCAAATTTAACATATGGCTCCCTACCAAAAAAATATATAATCTTATCTATTGTTTACGTCTATTTTACAACAACAGCCCATCAAGTCGATACAAAGTTTAAAAAAAATATTTTTAAAGCGCTTGACAAAATGACGCATCGCGTTATATTTATGGCCAACACGACGTCGAAATACACCAACAACGAACGCCCCATGTAAATATTTTCAGGAGGAATTTAAAAATGGCCACAAAAAAACAAACTACCAAAGCAAATACCAAAAAAACAGAGAAAAAGACTGAGCCCAACTTTCACGCAGTCCGCGCTCTCCACAAAACAAAGGAAAACTGGATTGAGACGGTTAAGGATTACAACGAGAAATACATCACAAAACCCTTTGAAAACAGCAAAGACTTTGTTACGGACATGAAAAACGAACCCAAAAAGACCTTTGGCGATATCTTCGATAATGGCAAGAGCTTTGTGGAAGATGTAAAAAAAGACCCGAAAAAGGTGTGGACCGATCTGTTGGACGGCAGCAAGGATCTGGCCGAAGGCGCCAGGGAAGATTTTTTTAAAGTAGTGGAAAGCGTCATGGACGGTGGCAGGGATTTTTATGCCGGCATGGAAAAGGACACCCGAAAAGCGCTGGATGATCTTCTGGATCGAGGGAAAAAAATGACCGATAAAATCCCCGGTAAAGATACTGTGGAAAAAGGGATATCCAAAAGCCTTGAGTCCGTCCCCGAATTTTTAAACCTGCCCAGCAAAAAGGACATGGAAAAACTCTCAAAAACCGTACGCACCCTGAATACCAAACTCAACACCCTGACCAAACAATGTGCTGCCTGATATTTATCTGAATTCCAGGCCGACACTTCAAAAGGTTGGCCTGGAAACGTTAAATTTTCATTTTAGAGCCAATTTCAAAATGTTCAATTTTGTTCGAGATCAAGGAAGGAAAAAATTTTAACCGCAGGAATATTATTGAATATTTCGAGGATTAAAATTTGAATCTGACGTAGAGATCGGGCAAAAGGGGGCGTTTTGAAATTCGCTCTTCAGAAAACCCCTGAACGCTTAATATACCTCGGAGGCAGTCATGCACAACATCAAACGATATGCAAATCGTAAATTATACGACACAAAAACCAAGAAATACATTACCCTGGACAAAATCGCGAAGCTGTTGAAAGCTGGCGAAGAGGTATCGGTTCTGGATAATGAAACCGGGGAAGATATCACAGCCACCACGGTTTCTCAGATCCTTGCCCGGTCCAAAAAAGGGCAAACGGATAATGGCGCATCCAACGTCATGATCCAGCTCCTTAGAAAAGGTCCCGGCACATTGGTGGACTATGGGAAAAAATATATCTCATTGTGGGATCGGGCCCTCACCATGGCCGATGAAGAAATCGACAGGCTGGTGGAAAGACTCGTTACAGAAAAAGAAATTTCACCCAGCGAGGGGAGCAGGCTCAAAAAAGATATGTTAAACCGGGCCGAGGATCTGAAAAAATGGATTTCGGAAAAAACCGACCAGCGGGTCAATGAAGCCCTTGATCTCATGAACCTGGCCAGTAAAGAACAGGTTTCACAACTCACGGAAAAAATTGATGCCTTAACCCGTAAAGTCCAAAGCCTTGAAAAGAAGCTGGCTAAAAAAGCGAAAGAAGAAATGGTCAGGGAAGAAAAACGCATCCAGAAAGAGGCCCGGACAAAAGTAATCCCCATCACCAAAGAGGAACTCAAACCGGTAAAAGCATCCCAAGCCCCGGAACCGGAAACGCACAACGATCCGGCACCATCAGACGAGCGCACGGAAAACATAAACCTTTAAACGTCCTTCCAAGCTCCCCAAAACAATATCCCCAGGAGAAGCGGTCTGAGCACTATTTTCCGGCCGCTTCCCGCCTTTTAACGGTTCCGCTTTTATCTGTTTCGATGTTACCCCATTCACGGGATTTTTCACGCCGAGAACTTCCAACTTCTAAAATGAGGCGAATTAAGGAGTTGACATCAATCCGGGCAAATACAGCCGGGAGTTGGGGGTCAGGGTGTGGGATAACATGTAAATCGATCACCACTTACCCCCTATTACCAGGAGGATTTTCCTTGACTTCCCCTAAAATTTAAATATTATCCTGAATGCATCGTTATTCTGCCAAACAAGGCCTGACTAATTTCCAAGAGGTTTTCATATGGAGCACCCCCTCAAAAACTGCCGGCCCATCTTCTGACAAGCGATTTTTTCCTGTCGGGAGTAACCCGAAACCTGAAACGTCTCCCCGTACATTTCACAGACAAACCGTTTAACGGCGAAGCGCCAAACAGCCACTTATGAAAACCAGTTCTTTACAACCATCGGCAAACCAGATTCCAGGTTCCTTTTGGAATAATCGATATGAAAGAAAAAATGAGTAGATGGGGGATAGGTCCCATTTTTGCTTTTTTATCAATCGGCTATGGGATTTTAATATTAGCAATCAGCCGCTATTTTTATCCGCTTTTTCGGATTCCCCTATTACCGCAATGGCTGTTGTCTGTTTTTGGAGTTGTATTATTATTGATAGGGATTCCATTCTTCATTATCTCCGTAAAAACAGTTATGAAGGCATACAATTCTGATTCACTGGTCACTCGCGGGATATATGGATGCTGCCGACATCCCTTATACAGCGCCTGGGTAGTTTTTATTGTGCCAGGTATAGTCTTACTGGTGAATAGCTGGATAGGACTAACGGCGCCATTTTTTATGTACCTCTTACTTCGTAAATTGGTAATACAAGAAGTAATATATTTAGAAAGAATGTTCGGTCCCAAATATATAGATTATAAAATTAAAACCCCATGTATTTTGCCATTTGGCTATTTAAAAAAATTGTATAACAAGGCTAATTCAGCCGACGCAAAAAGCAGCGCGGATGATTAGCAGCGTTGGGCTTAAAAATATCCCTCAACACCCTTGTCTTTTACAGGGAGCCTCATTATAATCTTACATGTAAGGAAAATAGATTTTGGAGGCACATCATGGCAAGCGTATCAACAACTAAAATGTCCTCGAAGGGTCAGGTCGTAATTCCTGAAATCATCAGGAAGAATTTGGACCTGAAGCCAGGTACACAATTCATGGTTCTTGGCGAAAAAGACGTTGTAATATTAAAATGCATTACTCCCCCCTCAATGCAAGATTTTGATGAACTGATACTCAAAGCTCGGCAGGCTGCAAAAAAGGCTGGATTGAAAAAATCCGATATTGCGGAAGCAATAAGAGCAGCGCGTGGCAAAGAATGAGAATTGTCCTGGATACCAACGTTCTTATATCGGGAATCTTCTTTGGCGGTCCACCCTCTGAAATTCTCCAATTCGGGGGGCACCATACTTAATTGCTTTTAATTAAACCACGGGCTACGCCCGTGCGACCCCACGAGGTTCTACCATTCCAGTGAGAAATGATTCTTTTATTCAAAAAATGGAAATGCTCCTTGATCGAAACCTTAAACTTCAAAAACCAGGGCCAAAAATGAGAGATAAGTAAGGTATCCCCCAGAATTTAAAAAAGTCTGATCCTAAAAGGCTTATTTCAATTCCGAGGTTATATCGAGGACATCCTCCCCAGGCGTTTCCATTTTCAACCCCGCAATCTCTTTGGCATCCAGGTTACATTTCAGAAGATGAACCACCCTTATTCTGCTGTTGTTTTCCGTCTTGAAATAATAATTCCTGTTTCTTAAATCCTGTGCAGTTGTCCATTGGGTGTAGTCTTCCTGGGTAACCTCCCCCTTTTTTTCACGGATGGCGCCTTTCGGGATGTCAAAACTGTTCAGAATATGGAACAGCTGTGAAACGGTATCCCGTGCGTTTTCGGTTTCAATGGACGAAATGGTTAAAAACAGCACTCTGATAAATCTGGATGGCGGTGTAAAATCGCCGGGGATTCCGAAAAGTCCCGACCCCTGTCCAAAGGGTGCAATGGTTTCTCCAGCGATTTTTTTGGAACTTACATCACTGGTTGAAAGATTGAGGTAATTTGCGATATTGGCAGTATGCCAGTCAAACCCGGGCGCATTGGTGATCACACCAAAGGGGTTGTCATAAATATTCAGCTGCCCCTTAACGTACTCGATGACGATGGAATTTCCTTCCTGATCCGTGATGATAAAATGCCCCGGGAGTACAAAACCCCATTTGGCAAAAACGACCCCGGCGACCTTGATTTCATAAAGCGCCTTTTTTACTTCTGAGATGGTCTCGAAACTCGATAGAATCCAGGTGAGCAACTGCCACTCGGAAATGGTTTTGGCCTTATCCGAAGGCGCCACCTTCTGGTACTCGGCATAACCGGGAAAATAGAAAAATCCCCCCGACAACCCTTTTTCGTTTAAACCGTCAATAACAACCGATTCCCCGCAAAAATTGGCACCCACAACGGCGTACCGGGTTTTCCACTTGAGGCCGTTTTCTCCCCACGGCGTCACGCCCGTGATTTCAAAATTGCGCGGAATCACAATCACATGGGAGTCAAGGTTTTTTGCGAACTCAAGGGTCCTCCCGGGCACAACAGACCCGTCTTTGGCTTTCAATCTTGTGCCGGTACACGCATCCGCTCCCGGTGAAACCAATACAGCGGAAATAACCAGCGCCAATAGCCCCAGCAATCGTATTTTCAATTTCATAGCCTTTTTCTCCCGTTTGTTTTGCTTTTTTTAAATCCATTCCAGGATTCATTTGTATGTAATACACCAGGGTGAAATAGCCCAAGGATGCACTATTCGCTCAACCTACGTTCCAGATTGGAATTGTGCCAATCCTTGAGGATTTCATATTGGCTTTTTTCCTGATCGACCCCGCATGTTTTGAAAACGGAAATGACAAAAAATATCATAACAATATAAATACAATAATATGAATATTTAATAATATGGTAAGAGGTTAAGGACTTCCCTTTTGCCTGCCTGAGTTGCGCATATCCTTCCAATTCCCCTCGGAGTCTCCATGACATAAAATAGGCTGTCGGGACAATACCATTTTCCTTTAGGAAAGGGACGACGGCAATAAAATAAAGCACCCAGACGAAAACAATCAAAAAGGCTAAAACCAGAAACGCCGCCATTGACATCCCCCGGCCAAAAAATCGGGATGGTTTTTTTAATTCCTTGACGGCGCCGCTATCCAGAAGTAGACGGGCAATATCCCGGTGGCCGTACTGTAATGCCCAATGGTAGGCGTTTTTGTTAAATCTGCTGTCCCTGATGTTCGGATCGGCGCCTTGGGCAAGCAGCAACCGGACGGCTTCCAACCGCCCTTCACGGGATGCCGTCATCAAAGGAGTCCATTGGTCTACCCCGAGCCTGACATTGATATCCGCCCCTTGTCTTAGTAACCCCCCTATGGTTTCAATATCCCCGCCTTGGGCCGCATTGAAAAGCTTTACATCCAGGTCCGTGTATCCATTTGCCGGTTCAATGGCTGGAAAAAGGACAAAAACAACCCCGATAAGCAAAACGATAATGAGTATTTTGATTTTGGCCGTCCGAATAACGAATTGGTTTTTTTCGTGATCAAACATGTGTTTCACATCCAGCCGGGAAAGGGTATCGGATGAACATACTGGAAAACACAAAATGCCGTCAAGAAATTCATGGGGGAATCTGGTGGACACGGATTTATATCGGGCATAAAATCTGATTGCTTTGCGAACAAACATCATCAATAATGTTTTCAATCCTGAGGGCAAAAGGTTTATCGATATCCAATCCCTTGAGATGGCAATTGATTTTAAAGGGGAATCACATGAGAATCGTAACACCCGTTGTAATTTTCACTGTTCTTCTTTTTTTCCTACCGACAGTGCCCTATGCCGCCACTTATTATGTTTCACCCCTGGGAAATGATTCGCTTGCTGGGTCTTCCGCTAACCCCTGGAAGACGTTGCAGCATGCAGCAAACAGTGTTAACGGCGGGGACACAGTCCTCATCAGCAGTGGGAACTATGCGGGATTCCGTGCCGCAACAGGTGGTTCAGCAGGTTTCCCCATCACCTTTCGGGCGGATACGGGGGCCTTGGTTATTATCAATTCGGCGAGCTCCGAAGGCATAAAGGGGAGTATCATTGAAATCGAAGGGTACGACTGGTGGGTACTGGACGGTCTTGAAGTGACGGGAGCATCCCGAAACGCGGGTATCGACATTCGGGTGGCGGATCACATCACTGTTCGAAATTGCAACTGTCACCACAACCGGAAATGGGGGATTTTTACAGCCTTTGCCGACGATTTCACCGTGGAATACAATGAATGCAGTTATGCGGTGGAAGAGCATGGCATATATCACAGCAACAGTGGAGACAGGGCTGTCATCCGCTACAACACCTGCCACCACAACGCAGCGTGCGGCATTCAGATCAATGCGGACCCTTCCATGGGGGGCGACGGCATCAGCAGCAACTGTATCGTTACCCACAATATCCTCTATGAAAACGGCATCTTGGGTGGTGCGGCCATCAACCTGGCGTCGGTTCGCGACAGCCTCATCGGAAATAACCTCATTTACAATAATTACGCCGGCGGCATTGCCGCCTGGGATGATGGTCAGGGCAATCAATGGGGCAGCAAGAACAACCGGTATTACAACAACACCGTCCACATGCCCGCGACAGGCCGTTGGGCCGTCAACCTGAAAAACGGCAGCACCGGATCCAGGGTATGGAACAACCTGCTCATTCATGAAAATGGCGCCAGGGGCGACCTTGAAATTGACAGCTCCAGTCTTACGGATTTCTCCAGCGACCATAATGTCCTGACCCGGGTCAGTGTTGATGATACGGTTATGGATCTCCCGGAATGGCAAAACACCTACTCGCAGGATGCTCTGTCTTTCAGTCAAACGGCTTCCCAAACCTTTGTTTCCTCCGGCAGCGACTACCATCTTCTCGATACGGCGCACGCCATTAACGCCGGTGCCACCCTATTGGAAATCACGGACGACCTGGATGGCAATATAAGGCCTCAAGGTGCAAACTACGATATGGGCGCCTATGAATTTGTTTTCGCCCAATGTCCGGACTGCTCAGGGGATGCGGTTGTTCTGGATGACATCACATTCCTTTCCAATACCACCTGCGAGTGTGTTGGAGACCGATTCATCATCATTGGCGCAGGCGTGGTTATTGAACCCGGCGCAATCGTCACATTCAAAGCGCCGATGGTGAAAGGTCAGGATGGATTTCATGCCCCGAAAAACGCCACAGTCCATATTCGGCAATAGGAAACGAATATAATTAAGTGGGATACCCGCAACCCAAAGATGAAGTTGTAGGAGTCAATTGTCAGTTATCAGTTGGCAGCACTGGAGATTATTTTGAAATTTGAGGATTTAGAAGTATGGAAGAGCTTCGGATGGGCAGATAGTATCGCCGTTGGAAGCAAGTCATTTGTTGAGAAAGTGAAATCGCTACTGGGATTCAAGGCAAAAGGACGATATAGGCGCTGAAAATACCTATTATTGGGATATAAACAGCGAATAATCAATAACTTATTGTGCCCCGACCCCAAGCGACAACATATGGGTCCTCCAATCAAATAAATCAATATGTTTTCAACAGTTTAAACCTACTCAACAACAACAGCCCATCACACTGACACAAAGTTTAAAAAAAATATTTATAAAATCCTTGACAAAATGACGCACCGCGTTATATTTATGGCCAACACCACGGCGAAATAGACCAACAACGAACACCCATTGAAATATTTTTCAGGAGGATTTTAAAAATGACCACAACAAAGCAAACTACCAAAGCAAAAAGCAAAAAAACAGAGAAAAAAGCTGAGTCCAACTTTCACACGGTCCGTTCCCTCTACAAAACAAAGGAAAACTGGGTCGAGACGGTTAAGGACTACAACGAGAAGTACATCACAAAACCCTTTGAAAGCAGCAAAGACTTTGTTTTGGACATGAAAAACGAACCCAAAAAGACTTTTGGCGATATCTTCGATAATGGCAAGAGCTTTGTGGAGGATGTAAAAAAAGACCCGAAAAAGGTGTGGACCGATCTGTTGGACGGCAGCAAGGATCTGGCCGAAGGCGCCAGGGAAGATTTTTTTAAAGTAGTGGAAAGCGTCATGGACGGTGGCAGGGATTT